>OGKM01000470.1_pt1 | contig 19162 bp, 18 predicted proteins | sample 1572501 | NCBI WGS metagenome assembly OGKM01 (sample SAMEA2582154, study PRJEB24529) | metagenome | biome: Human gut stool | place: China | collected 2011
ATTAAATTTATTTAAATCACTGTGTTATGATGTTTTGTTAATAGAAATAAATGTTATGAGGTGTATGTATGAATCGGAAATGGATTGCTTTATCTCTTGTAATAGGAACAATAGCCACTACAGGATTGGCAAAAGATGTTACCCCTGTTGCGGTCATGACGTCTCCTATGGACACGTCTGCAACTACGATTGGCTCTGATCAGCAGTATCGTCTGCGACAAGGAGATGAACTTACGATTGATGTGGTGCAGCAGTCAGATCTTGGTGCTAATAAAACTTTCACCATTCGACCAGATGGTTATGTATCAGTTCCCATGGTTGGAAATATTAAGGCCGATGGTATGACCGTAGAAGAATTCACCCGAAACGTATCTAATGCGTTATCTACATATATTATCAATCCTGATGTATCGGTTAATGTTACAAAATTGGGTGGCGTTCGTGTTTATGTATTTGGTGAAATTAATAAACCAGGGGCCTATACATTAACGAAATCGAGCACCATTATCGATGCGATTGGGGCTGCTGGTAGTTTCAACTGGGATACAGCTAAAAAGAAAATATTCTTAATTCATCAAAATGATCCTACAAAACCTATTGAAATCAATTTAAACAATATGTTGAAAACCGGTGACATGTCTCAAAACTACATTATGCGTGAAGGCGATATCTTGTACTTAACTAAGAACAGTAAGATTAGTTTCTCCAGAGATATTGCGCCAATTTTGACAGGTGCATATATGGTATCTCGCATAGGGAAAGACTAATCAATAAAGTATTATATGTAAGTCATATAAGGGGGGCTTTCATTGCGTTCATATTTATTACCGGGCCTATTACTTATTATAGATGTAATTACTATTATTGGCGTGGCATTAATCAGTTTGCTTATTCGATTTGATGGATATATCATGCCACAGTATATGGCTCAAATGATAGATGCATTGCCTATTATGGTGATTTCTTATATTGTTATGCTTTTATCCATGCACTTATATACACGCATATGGCGCTATGCAGGTATGCGTGAAGTAATGGCCGTATTAATTGCTACAACTCTAGGGGCTGGATTGTTTTACACCGGTATGTATGTATTTGGCAAGTCTTTGCCTAGGTCCATTTATTTAATCAGTTGGCTGCTTAGCACTGGTGTTATTGGAATTGGTAGAATGGTGCTTCATTATATTGCTATGCGCTATGGAGGGAAACAAAGTACTGATACGGATATGGTGAATACCTTAATCATTGGTGCCGGAGATGCAGGTGCTACGATTGCTCGTGAAATTGAACGGTATCATAAACGTTCACGTAAGGTAATCGGTTTTATCGATGATGATGAGGCCAAATTTAATCGTTTAATGGGCGGTGTTCGAATTCTTGGTAATCGACATGATATTCCATCCATAGTGAAAGAAAATAATGTGAAAGAGATCATTATCGCCATGCCTTCCGTTACGCGTCATGAAATCAGAAATATCATGGAAATTTGTTCGCCCCTTAAATGCAAGGTAAATACATTACCTGGCATGTATCAACTATTAGATGATGAAGTCCTCGTATCGCATCTTCACCCAGTTTCCATAGAAGATTTACTGGAGCGGGATGAGGTTCGCCTCGATATGGTTATCGTAGAACATTACATTCACGATAAGGTGGTTCTTGTAACTGGTGCTGGTGGGTCCATTGGATCTGAAATTTGTCGTCAAATCATGCGTGTTGGCCCTAAGATGCTTTTGTTGTTAGGACATGGTGAAAACAGTATATACCTCATCAATCAAGAGTTAAAAAATCTCTATAAAGATGGCCCTATTATACCGATTATTGCAGATATTCGTGATAAGCAACAATTAGACAAAATATTTTCTCAGTATCATCCTGAAGTTGTATTCCATGCAGCAGCTCATAAGCATGTGCCGTTAATGGAAATACAACCGATGGCAGCCGTGTTAAATAATATTTATGGTACTCGAAATGTAGCAGATGTGGCTGGTCGTCATGGTGTAGAACGATTTGTCATGATTTCTACAGATAAGGCTGTCAATCCGACCAGCGTTATGGGGGCTACAAAACGTGTAGCTGAAAAGGTTATCATATCCATGAACGACATGTATGATACGAAATATATTACCGTACGTTTTGGTAATGTGTTAGGAAGTCGCGGTTCTGTCATTCCTTTATTCAAGAAACAGATTGAAGCTGGTGGCCCTGTAACTGTTACAGATCCAGAAATGACACGTTATTTTATGACCATACCAGAAGCAAGTCAACTTGTATTACAAGCTGGTGCCATGGGAAAAGGTGGAGAAGTATTTTTACTAGACATGGGTGAACCGGTTAAGATTATTGACTTAGCACGAAATATGATTCGTCTATCTGGATTGGAGCCAGATAAGGATATACATATTAAAATTACTGGTCTTAGACCAGGTGAAAAGAAATATGAAGAGTTGCTTACTTCTGAAGAAGGGACAAATAGAACGAATCATACAAAGATATTTGAGGCTGCTTTAGATACTGTTGATCGCAACTGGTTAATGGAAAAAATCGGTAACTTTGATTCTTGTAAAACGGATATGGATGTGATTGGAGTATTACAGGATATTATTCCAACGTATACACCTAATCATAATGTATAAGCGGGAAGAGAGACCGCTGTGTTGTATACCTGCTTGAAAGGGGTATTGGGATGGAACAAATTATAGACGTAAAAGATATAGCTAAGATTCTTGTTAGAAGGCGACGAACAATTATAAATGTGACAGGTATTTGCATCCTGCTAGGAGCAGCTTATCTTGTAGTGACGCCATCAACCTATCAATCTACAGCTATGTTGCGCATCAAACAAACACAAGGCTTAGGTAATTCAGTACTATCTACTGATCAAGGGTATTCAGATACTATGGCTCGTCAATTGATGAATACTGATGCAGAGATTTTGAAGAGCCGTAATGTAGTGGAACCGGTTATTAATGAAGTTGAAGGCAATCAAGTAATAACGTATGAAGAATTCGTTAAAAGCCGCATTGAGACGAAACCATATAAAGAAACACAGCTATTGCAAGTTAGTGTAACAGGTAGAACACCTGAAAAAGCGCAAGAAGCAAATCAATTATTGATTGATACATTTTTGAAACGTTTAGCAGATTTATCGCAAGTTGAGCAAAAGGCGACTCGTGAATTTTTGCAAAAAAGAGTGGTAACAGCGAAGGAGGAATTATCTGAAGCAGAGCAAAAGCTCCAACAATTTCAAGTAGATAATAAAATTTATTCTACCAATGATCAAATGAAGGGGCTTACAGATAAGATTACGTTAATCGATCGCGAAAAGGCACAAAATAAGCTTGATTTAGAAACGGCGCAAGCTGCATTAGGTAGCATTAATGCGGATTTAGGTTCGGCAGGTGCTAGCATTGCAGATAGCTCAACGGTACAAACTTACAAATCACAATTAGCAGATTTAGAGGCTCGTAAGGCAAGTTATGCCGGTAAATATACAGATTCACATCCTGCAATGAAGGAAGTAAATGATCAGATTGCTAAAGCACAAGCCGGTTTGCAACAGGAAATCGATGCTATTGTGTTACAGCAAGCACCATCTAGTAACTCCGCGCAACAAGGTTTATTAACAGATAAATTTAAAAATGAAGCTGCTTTAGCAGTAGCTCAAAGTAAAGAGGCTGCGTTAGCTGATTTAGATAAAGATAACGAAGATGCGATGAAAGCACTTCCTGAAAAGGAACGGGGCTATATTCAAGCTAAGCGCGATGTAGATGTAGCTCAAGATATTTATGAAATGCTTTCTAAACGTCTAGAGGAAGCTAAGGTGGCAGAGGTTATGGTACCAAATGAGGTACAAATTGTCGATGCCCCTACATTACCAGAAAAAGCAATTGCTCCTCGTCGTGTACTTGTTATGGTTGCCAGTGCCATTATCGGTTTAATTTTAGGATGTTTGTATACATTGGTTAACTCCTTGCGAAATCGTAGAGTACAGACTGCAAATGATGTTGAAGATATGTTACAGGTGCCGATGCTAGGTGTTATTCCTAATCACAGAAAATCGGTAACAGAAGAACCTAAGAATAAAGTGTTGCGTTGGTTGTATAAGGTGAGAGGTTAAGATGGATACGATACGATTAATTTCAAATGAATATGGTGATACTCCTCTTGTGGAATCTTATCGAACATTGCGTAGCAATTTACAGTATCGCTGTAATGCAGAAAATAGAAAAATGCTGTGTGTTACATCTGCTACAACAGGTGAAGGTGTATCGGAAGTGGCAGCTAATTTAGCGATTTCTTTGTCTAAGAATAATGATAAGGTGCTGTTAATTGATGGTAATTTACGCAATCCAGTGCAACATGTTGTATTTGATGTAAAAAATCAAGGATTAACAAATCATATTATTATGGATGAAGATTTGACGATTCATCGTCATGTGATGCCTCATCTAGATCTAATTACCAGTGGTGTTGCAGTGGAATCTCCGTCCGAGGTTGTTGATTCCCATCGATTATCTACGGTATTTGAGTACATTCGTGATGAATATGATGTCATTATAGTGGATACACCATCCGTGTTAAGTGTTACGGATGCCTTGGTAATAGCCGAGAAAGCTGATGGGGTTCTCTTGGTTGTAAAAGGTGATTATGTTCAACCTGATGATATGGCATTAGCTAAACAACGATTAGAGCAAATTGGAGTACCTATTATCGGATCAGTGTTTATTGATATGGAATAAATGGAAAGTATAGGTGAAAGCTATGAAAATTAATTTCTCTCCTCCAGATATTACAGAATTAGAAATTAATGAGGTGGTAGAAGCGTTAAAAAGTGGTTGGATTACAACTGGACCACGTACTAAGGAATTAGAACGACGTATTGCAACGTATTTAGGGACGCCAAAGGCAGTGTGCTTAAATTCGGCAACTGCAGCGTTAGAAATGATTCTTCGCGTATTGGGTATTGGACCAGGTGATGAAGTTATAACTAGTGCTTACTCCTATACGGCTAGTGCAAGTCCCGTAGTTCATGTAGGGGCAAAGCTAGTATTAATCGATATCGCACCTGACTCTTATGAAATGGACTATGATAAGGTAGCTGCTGCCATAACCGATAAGACAAAGGCCATTATTCCTGTCGATATCGGTGGTGTTCCTTGTGATTATGATCGTCTATTTACAATTGTAAATGATGCGGCAACGTTGTTTACACCAAGTAATGACATACAACGTGCTTTGGGCCGAATTCCAATCGTCGCAGACTGTGCCCATTCCTTCGGGGCAACCTATAAAGGGATGCATACAGGCAATGTAGCTGACTTTAGTAGCTTCTCCTTTCATGCGGTAAAAAACTTTACCACTGCTGAAGGTGGGTGTGCTACGTGGAAGCATATAGAGGGCATTGATGATGAAGCTCTCTATAAGGAATTCCAACTATTATCTTTACATGGTCAGGATAAGGATGCATTGGCCAAAACTAAGATGGGGGCCTGGGAATATGATATTAAAGGTACCTATTATAAGTGCAATATGACGGATATAATGGCTGCTATTGGATTGGCCCAATTAGAACGATATCCTGGTCTATTAGAACGGCGTCGTGAAATTATTAATCGATATAATGACGCATTTAAAGATTGTCCTGTATCTGTAGTACCTCATTATACGGAAGAGCATATGAGTAGTGGTCATTTATATTTAGTGCGTATCAATGATGCAACCATAGAACAACGGAATGAATTAATTGAACGAATGGCAGAAAAAGGTGTTGCTACAAATGTGCATTATAAGCCAATTCCGATGCACACGGCTTATAAAAACTTGGAATTTTCTATCGATGATTATCCGAATGCATATGACCAGTTCAAAAATGAAATTACACTACCCCTTCATACTAATTTGACAGATGAAGAGGTAAGCTATGTGATTCATACATTTAAAGAATGTTTAGGTGCATTATGATTTGGAAATCATGGCAGGAATTGCCCGATGATATGAGATGTGGCGCAGTTCGTCCTTATTACGATATCTTAGCATCTAAACGGAGTGATTTACTGCTTAAGTCTATTTTTGATCGACTAATGGCAGCCATTTTATTACTCTTGTTAAGTCCTGTATTTCTGGTCTTAGCAGTATGGATAAAGGTTGATAGTGAAGGTCCCGTGTTTTTTAGACAAGAACGGGTTACGCAATATGGTAAAATCTTTAGAATTTATAAGTTTAGGACCATGGTGCAAAATGCAGAACAGCTTGGTGCACAAGTTACGTCTAAAGGCGATATGCGTGTTACCGCTGTAGGACAGGCGCTACGAAAATGTAGACTTGATGAGTTGCCTCAATTAATTAATATATTGGAAGGCACCATGAGTTTTGTAGGTACGCGCCCAGAGGTCCCACGATATGTGGATGCTTATACGGATGAAATGAAGGCGACATTGTTGCTCCCTGCAGGTGTGACGAGCATAGCTAGTATTCGGTATAAGGATGAAGATGCATTGTTAGATGCAGCAGATGATGTAGATGATTGTTATATTCATAATGTATTGCCTGCAAAGATGGAATGGAATCTAAAGAGTATTGTAGAATTCTCATTTTGGCGAGAATTGAAGGTTATGGTGGAAACGGTATTGGCCGTTATACGTTAGAAAGGTAGTATGGCAGAAACAACAGCTCATGATATACAAGCTAAAGAATTAAATATGCTTTTAGTATTTAAAGAATTTTGTGATGTCCATAATCTACGATTCTATTTATGTGGCGGTGGTCTTATTGGTGCTATTCGACATAAGGGATTTATTCCCTGGGATGATGATTTAGATATTTTTATGCCACGTCCCGATTATGAACGATTAGCTCAACTTTGGCCTAAATATGGCGATAAACGATATGCCTATTGTAGGACCACAAAAGATAAGATTTATCATGATGCAGGTGCATCAATCCGCGATGAAGAAACGACTTTCATCAATCGTCACAGTGTGAATGAAGATATTTGTCACGGTTTAGCCCTTGAGATTATGCCCATTGATGGTTGTCCAAAGGGTTCTGTTAAACGATTTTTTCAATTAATATGGGCCATGACATTTGCTCTATTTAATGCACAACGTTTACCTGATAACAAGGGCAAAGTATATCGATTATTGGCAGGTTGTATATATAAGGTGATTTCTAAACCATCATGGCGATATCATATATGGCGCTTTGCAGAAAAACAAATGAGCCAATATGATTTTGAAACATCCGATGAAGTAACAGAACTAATCGGTAGTTTGAAAGGTATGAAGCTACGCCATCCACGGAAGGATTTTGACCATGTTGTATATAAGGAATTTGAAGGCCATCAAATTCCCGTTATGGCTGGGTATGAACGGTACTTACGTTTGATTTGGGGCGATTATATGCAATTGCCACCAGTAGAACAGCGCGTAGCGAAACATGATGCTGTATATATCGATATGGATCATAGTTATACAAATTATAAGGGTGTTCATTATTTAGTAGATTCACATCGTTAGTCGATGAGGGAGGTTCTATGAAAAGAATAGCAGTTATATTTGCTGGTGGCGTAGGATCCCGTATGAAAAATGACAAAATGCCAAAGCAATTCCTTGAATGGAATGGCAAGCCTATACTAATACAAACATTATCTATCTTTGAAGAAGAACAACTCATTGATAGCATTGTATTAGTATGTAAGGCAGACTGGATGGATTATGCAAAAGCACTGATTGCAAAAGAAGGACTTCAAAAGATTGTATCTATTGTTCCTGGTGGCGAAACTGCTCTAGACTCCCAATATAATGGTTTGCTTGAAGTGAAACGATTATATGGTGTTGATGATATAACAGTACTCATTCATGATGGTGTACGACCTTTGGTTGATCGATCTACCATTGTTAGAAATATACGATCTGTTGAAACAAAGGGGAGTGCTATTACGGTAACTCCTGCTATTGAAACGGTTATGGTTACTGATGATGGAGAAATAAAGACGATTTTAAATCGTCAACAATGTTTGATGGCAAAAGCGCCTCAAAGTTTTAGGCTCGTTGATATTCTTTCAGTTCATGATACATCAATAGCTGAAGGAATTCATGATTTTATCGACTCTGCATCTATGATGATGCATTATGGATACCCATTATATCCTGTATGGGGCGAACCAGAGAATATTAAGATTACGACTCCATCAGATTACTATATGTTTACAGGTATATTGAAAAATAGAGAACGTGGAGGTGAGGGCAATTAATACAGTTGTTGAACGAGACATACAAGAAATTATAGAGAATTCTCATATATTTAAGGCTTTTCAAGGCAAGACAATACTAGTCACAGGTGCTACAGGTTTGATTGGTTCTATGGTGGCTCGTTCATTAGTAGCTGCTAATGATGCCTATCATCTTTCATTACATGTCGTGTGCCATGTGCGCAATACAGAAAAGGCTCATCGTATGTTTGTGGATATTTTAGATTCACAAGCAATAACATTTGTGGATACTCCGATAGACTCTCTAGATGTAGCCTGCGACTATATTATGCATGGTGCAGCTCCTACAAAATCCAAATACTTTGTAGAACACCCAGTGGATACGATTCGTACATCGATACATGGTACGGAGCGTATGTTGGAACTAGGAAAAGAACAACAGATTTTAGGTATGGTATATCTATCGAGCATGGAACAGTATGGTATACCTTATGAATCTGGTCAAGTTATGACGGAGGATCGTATTGGGTATTTAGATCATCTAAACGTTCGTAGTTCCTATTCTGAAAGTAAGCGTATGTGCGAATGTTATTGTAAATCCTATGCTGTTGAATTTGGTGTCCCTGTTAAAATCGCTCGCCTTGCGCAGACGTTCGGCGCTGGTGTACCGTTAGATGATAATCGGGTGTTTATGCAGTTCACCCAACATGCCTTGGATGGTCGTGATATTATCCTTCATACTAAGGGCGATTCCATGTCCAACTTCTGTTACATTACGGATGCGGTACGTGCCATTATCATCCTGATGACCAATGGTGAAGTCGGGGAAGCTTATAATGTGTGCCATGATGAGGAAACACGTAGTATTGCTAGTATCGCTAACTTGGTAGCGTGCCATGTGGGGAACGATAAGATTTCCGTCGTCTTCGATATTCCAGAAAATGTATCCTCCTTTGGTTATGCACCTACAGTTCATATGTTTTTGAATTCTAGGAAGATGCGTAATCTATCATGGGAACCACAGGTAACGATGAAGGATGCGTATATGCGTCTGGCTGAATATATCAAAGAGGAGCGGCTATATGGGTAAAGAAATTATAATTGTTACTATATCTCTTGGTAATGATGGAGCCGAACGAATTTTAACAGAATTAGCACGACAATGGCATCATGATGGACATACAATTACAGTCATTCAAACAAGCCCTAATCGGTATGGTACAGAATATGCATTGCCGGAGGGAATTGAGCAAATTCAAATACATACGACGAGTTCCAATAAAATCATTCGTTTTTTACAAGAGATAAAAGCTCTTGTGGGAATATTAAAACGACGACCAAATGCGACATGTTTATCATTTTTAAGTGCGTCTAGCTTTATTTTGGCAATCAGTTCGTGGTTTGTAAACAATCGCATGGTGTTTTCTGAGCGAAATAATCCGCGTAAGGTTCCTGTAGGAAAATACCAACAGATGTTGCGAAATTTTGCGTTTCGCTTTGCTGATGCCATCGTATTTCAAACGGAAGATGCAAAATCATATTTTTCCAAGTCTATACAAAGCCGTGGGCATATCATTCCAAACCCTATTAATGGTAATTTACCGGAACCTTATGAAGGGGAACGTCAAAAGATTATTGTAACCGCCTGTCGATTGCATCCACAGAAAAATTTACCCATGATGATCAATGCATTTAGTATGCTAGCTGACGAGTTTAAGGACTATAAACTTGTCATATATGGTCAAGGTGTTTTAGAAGCTGAACTTCGACAACAAATTGCAAATTTAGGATTAACTGATAGAGTTCTTTTACCTGGTTTTGCATCTGATATTTTGGAACAAGAACGTCCGTGTACAATGTTTGTGTCATCATCTGACTTTGAAGGCATATCCAACTCTATGTTAGAAGCTATGGGCATGGGATTGCCTGTAGTTGTTACAGACTGTCCCGTAGGCGGTGCACGCATGGTCATTCAGGACGGTGTTAATGGGTTGCTTGTTCCTGTAGGTGATACGAAAACGATGTATGAAAAAATGAAATCCATCTTAGGAAATCCTGAGTTAGCCAAACGTATATCTACGGAGGCGATTAAGGTGCGAGATACGTTCCCGCTCAGTAAAATTGCTAAACGATGGATTGATATTCTATAAGGTCAGTTTGTGTTGTGATGTACATATATTGAGAGAAGAGGGACAGTATTGAAATTAAATATTACAACCATTTCCAACCGTCTTATATGGCTTATAACATTAGTATTTCTCGTACTTTCATTAACCATATCATTTGCCCTCGGTGATGCAGATTACGGAGCATATGTATTATTTGTATGCTTGTTTGGATTGATTCTATGTTATCTCGTTAGAGATCAAGGACGCATTACATTGTCGTTTACATGGATGCATATGTATATGTTGTTATTCATAGGTGCTTGCTATCTAAGTTCCCTAACTGCTCTTGATTCGTCTGTAGCCCTGAGTAGAAGTTTTGATATTGTAAAAATATTTTGCATGCTCATTGTTCTCTATATGTGCTTTCAGCGAGAAAAATCTGTTGATTCATTGCTGAAAATTGGTATGTGGACAGGATATATCGTCTGTTTTTATACAGTGTATTACTATGGACTTGACTATTTTATCAATGTACTTTCATCATCAGCTCGTATTGCTAATGATGCGTTAAATGCGAATACCGTAGGTTTGCTAGGGGCTAATGCCATCGTTATGACCGTATATTATATGATGTATGATAAGCCTCGGTGGTGGAACATTATAGCATTGCCAACATTAGGTATATTAGCGGCCACGGGTAGTCGGAAGGCATTGGTATTTGTCGTTATAGGCATTGTTTTATTATTTGTATTTAAAAGCTTTCGCAGTAACAATATTGTTAACTCCTTAGCTAAATTGGTGGCGTACTTAGGAATCGTTATTATTGCATTTATAGGAATTCTCCAATTGCCAATCTTCAGTGAAGTCTTAGAACGTATGAGTTCTATGGTAGATGCTTTCACCGGTACTGGGGGTGACTCATCTGCTATTGTTCGTATGGCCTTAGTGGATATAGGTTGGGATCTATTTCATCAGTCTCCGATTATAGGCGTTGGTGTTAATAATCCAGCGGTCTATACATATTCTATTTTCGGTAGAGAAAATTATTACCTTCACAATAATTACATCGAGTTATTGGCGGGCACGGGTATTATCGGTGTGGTTACGTATTACTCGATGTATGTGTATCTCGTATATAACATGATTCGATATCATGATTTCCACAGCAATGAATATGTCATGGTATTTATATTACTTATGTCCCAATTAGTTATGGATATGGGCTTGGTTTCCTATGAAAGTAAAAGTACTTATTTTTACATGATGTTATTTTATATGGAGGTACAAATTTTACGTTCTAGAAGGGGGGAGTTACATGAGCCTACAAAAAATACTAAATAAAGGAAAACGATTCATCTCCGACCCTCACTATCGTTTGCGATCGATGATAAAAATGGGTGTCTATAATTCTCTAAGTGATGAAGCATTTCTACGAAAGATATTTCCTAAATACATGGGATATCCATTAAATTTAGATGATCCAAGAACCTTTAGTGAAAAAATGCAATGGATGAAGCTTTATGATCGAAAGCCAATATATACAACTATGGTTGATAAATATGAAGCAAAAAATTATTTGGCTGATAGGATAGACTCCAAATACATCATTCCTAATTTAGGTGTATGGGACTCTTTTGATGAAATTGATTTTGAAGCATTGCCTAATCAGTTTGTTTTAAAATGCACCCACGATAGTGGAGGAATTGTCATTTGTAAAGATAAATCTAAATTTGACAAAGAAGGAGCACGTCGAATTATAAATATGTCTTTACAACGGAATTTTTATCTAATAGCTCGTGAATGGCCTTATAAGAATGTAAAACGACGCATTTTAGCAGAACCATATATAGATGAGCTAGGGAGTGCGGATTTATTAGACTATAAGATGTATTCCTTTCACGGTGAACCAAAACTAACTGTAGTTTGTTCTGAACGCTTTTCCAAAGGTGGTACACGTATGAATTATTATGATGTTGATTGGAACTATATCAATCTTTCCATTCTTCATTATGAGCCTTCGAATAGAACCTTTGAAAAACCGCCTCATTATGAGGAAATGATATCGTTATGTAAGAAATTAACGAAGGACTATCCATTTTTACGAGTTGATTTTTATGATGTTAATCATCGTTTATATGTTGGGGAATTAACCTTATACCCTGGCGCAGGATTTATAAAGATAGAACCAATGGAGTTTGATTACAAAATGGGAGAGTGGTTACATCTTGAAGGTATACATCGGAGCTGATTTTGTTCCTACAGACGTAAATCGGATTTTATTCGAAAATGGTGATATGGAATCTATTATTGGAACGCAACTATACAACATGTTATGTGAGGCTGATTTAAATGTGTTTAACTTAGAGGTTCCACTTACAGATACCGATACACCAATTGATAAATTTGGCCATAATTTAAAGTCTCCTAGAAAAACAATCAATGGATTTAAGGCAATTCCTTCTTTGTTACTTGGTCTGGCCAATAATCATTCTTATGATCAAGGGTTTGAAGGTCTTGAATCTACAATACATGTATTGACACAAGCTAATATAGCATATTGCGGAGCGGGCAATGATGTAAACGAGGCAAAAAAACCGTATATATTTACTAAAGATGGTATACGGTTAGGTATTTATATGTGCACAGAAAATGAGTTTTCTAGTGCTACCATGCATAGTGCAGGGGCAAATCCTTTTGATGTACTTGAAAGCTTTGATGACGTACAAAAACTTAAAGAACAATGTGATTACGTAGTTGTACTGTATCACGGAGGTAAAGAGTTTTATAGGTATCCATCACCAATGTTGCAACGATATTGTCGTAAGTTTGTCGAAAAAGGTGCTTCTTTAGTTCTTTGTCAACATAGTCATTGCATAGGTGCTAGAGAAGATTATAAAGCTGGTACTATTATTTATGGCCAAGGGAGCTTTGTATTTAAAACAGAGTATTTCGATAATTTACCACACATAGTTGCTGATTCTATAGTTATAGAACTAACTATTGATGGAAATGAATTTCATATTCGTGAGATTCCAATAACTCGTACAGATGTGGGAGTTACAGTATCATCTGATGAACATGCTAAGAATGTTATGCAAATGTACAATCAATTAACAGACGATATTAAGGATCCTCATTTTGTATATGAAAATTATAAACATTTTGCGGATACACATATTAATCGCTATTTGCGTGAATTTATAGGACGTACATGGATTGTGAAAGCTATTAACCTCTTATGTAATCGTAAGCTAGTACATTTATTGTTAGGCAAAACGAGTTACTTAGCAATACAAAATTATCTTTCTTGTGAAGCACATCATGAATTGTTTTTACAAGGTTTAAAGAATATAAATCGGAAGTAAATGGATCAGAATTTATATGGATACTAAAGTTGTAGCTGCTGCTAAGTGGTCCCTTATAACGGAGGTCTTAGCGAAGCTTATTACACCAATTACAAATATCATATTGGCACATATATTAGCCCCTACAGCATTTGGTATTTTAGCGACCATTATGATGGTTATTTCCTTTGCGGAAATGTTAGCAGATGCAGGTTTCCAAAAATTCCTTGTTCAATACGAATTTGAAAGTGAAGAAGATAAACAGAAGAGTGTTAGCGTCGCATTCATTTCAAATATCGTGCTTGCTATTATTCTCTGGATCGCCATCATTGTGTGGCGTGATGATTTGGCATCACTAGTAGGAAATGATGGATTAGGTATTCCTTTAGCTGTAATGGGAACTATGTTGCCCTTAAGTGCATTTAGTAGCATTCAAATGGCAATGTATAGGAGAAGTTTTAACTTTAAATTTCTCTTAAGTATACGGATGATTACTATCGTTACGCCTTTATTCGTATCCATACCAATGGCGTTAGCAGGATTTGATTATTGGGCATTGATTGCAGGCCTATTAGCGGCACAACTCTTTACGGCTATCGCACTTTGTATACGACAAGAAAAGTTGATATCAATTTATTTTTCATATCAAGTGTTTCGTAATATGTTTAGCTTTAGTGCGTGGTCGTTGGCAGAGGCTTTCTCCATATGGCTCACTGCATGGATAGATACCTTCATTATTAGCCATTTTTTAAATGCTTATTATCTTGGTATGTATAAAATGCCAACTGCTATAGTGACTACGGTAATGGCTATTGCTACTTCGTCGATGGCTCCGGTTTTATTCTCTGCCTTATCACGGCATCAACATAATAAGGTGGAGTTTGAAAAAACGTTTTTTACCTTTCAACGATATATGGCGTTGTTCTTGGTTCCCTTAGGTGTGGGCATGTTTGTATACCAAGATTTTATTGTACAAATATTATTGGGACCACAGTGGAAATTAGCTGGTATAGTACTAGGGTCTTGGGCATTAAGCTCATCTTTAGTGACGGCTATATCTTATTTAATATCAGAAGCGTTTCGTGCAAAAGGAATGCCTAATATTTCATTCCTGGCACAGATGGCGCATCTCATCGTATTAATACCAGTTATATATATATGTGTTCAATATGATTTCACTACATTTGTATATGCCAGGTCGATAGTACGGGTTCAAATGATTGCTGTGCTTCTATATCTTTTAGCAGTTTATGTAAAGATGAATGCGTGGAATGTTATTAGCAATATTAAAACCTATATCATCACCTCCGTCATTGTAGGTGTAGGCTCTTATGTTCTATTGCATGTATATATTAGTATGATTTGGACGATTTTCTGTATATGTGTCAGTCTCATTTCGTATCTTGTTGTGTTGTATCTATTTCCAACGGAGAGAGTTGTGCTTACGAAAATATGGGATAGCGTTTTAACGAGATTAAGGCGTTCCTAAAGGAAAGGACAGAGTATGCTTTTACAAAATGTATCATTACATAACAAGGTAATTCTTATCACTGGTGCAGCAGGATTCGTAGGCGCCAATCTTGTTATGTCGCTTCTTAAAAATGTTGAAAGTAGTTGTATCATAGGTATCGATTCTGTTAATGATTACTATGATGTTAGTTTAAAAGAGTATAGATTACAACAGATTGAGTCCTTGAGAGACAATGGTAATCAATGGATATTTAAGAAGGGGAATATAGCAGATAAAGAATTCTTACAATCTATTTTTGAAGAATATAAACCCGATGTAGTTGTTAATTTAGCTGCACAAGCGGGTGTACGATATTCTATTACCAATCCAGATGCGTATATAGAATCAAATATTATTGGGTTTTACAATATTTTAGAATGTTGTCGTCATTCTTATGATAATGGTACAAAGGGTGTAGAACATCTTGTATATGCATCATCTTCATCCGTATATGGATCGAACAAAAAGATTCCGTATTCTACTGATGACCAAGTGGATAATCCTGTTTCCTTATATGCGGCTACGAAAAAATCCAATGAATTATTAGCTTATTCCTATGCCAAGTTATATAACATACCGAGTACAGGTCTTCGATTCTTTACCGTTTATGGACCAGCTGGTCGTCCAGATATGGCGTACTTTGGATTTACCAATACATTACGCAAAGGTGAAGTCATCAAAATTTTTAATTATGGTAATTGTAAACGCGATTTTACCTACATAGACGATATTATTGAAGGTGTGTATAAGGTTATGCAAGTGGCTCCAGAACGAAGAAATGGTGCTGATGGATTACCAGTGCCACCATATGCTATTTATAACATCGGTAATAATAGCCCTGAAAATTTATTGGATTTTGTGACGATTTTAGGGGAAGAGTTAATAGCTGTTGGTGTGTTACCAGCGGACTTTAATATGGAACGCCATAAGGAACTCGTTGATATGCAACCAGGTGATGTACCTATTACCTACGCGGATACATCTGCTTTAGAAGCGGATTTTGGATTTAAACCAAGTACAACACTTCGAGAAGGTTTAAGACGTTTTGCAACATGGTATAAAGATTTTTATATGAAGGATGGTAAATAAATGAAAATAGCAATAGCTGGTACTGGGTATGTTGGTCTTTCAAATGGTGTATTATTGTCACAACATAATGAAGTGGTTGCATTAGATATCATTCCTGAAAAGGTTGATATGATTAACCGTAAAGAATCACCCATAGTCGACTCAGAATTAGCTGATTATTTGAAGAATAAGTCATTGAATCTTAAGGCAACCTTAGATCCTAAGGAAGCGTTTACTGGTGCTGATTATATTATTATTTCTACACCTACTAATTATGACCCGCAAAAGAATTTTTTTGATACATCATCTGTAGAATCTGTTATCAAAACAGTTCTAGATATTAACCGTGATGCGGTTATGATTATTAAATCCACAGTTCCCGTAGGATATACAGAGCAAATGAGAGAGCGATTTAATACGAATAATATTATCTTCTCTCCTGAGTTTTTACGTGAAGGGAAGGCGTTGTACGATAATTTATATCCTTCTCGTATTGTAGTAGGCGAGGATTCTGAACGTGCTCGTACATTTGCTCATTTATTAGCAGAAGGAGCCCATAAAAAAGATATACCTCTATGCTTCACTGGTTCTACAGAGGCAGAGGCCATTAAATTATTTGCTAACACCTATCTTGCATTGCGTGTAGCTTATTTTAACGAATTAGATTCTTATGCAGAGGTGCGTGGCCTTAATACGGGTGAAATCATTCATGGTGTATGCTTGGATCCACGGATTGGGGATTTCTACAATAATCCTTCTTTTGGATATGGTGGATATTGTTTGCCAAAAGATACGAAACAATTATTAGCTAATTATAATGATGTGCCTCAAAATCTTATATCTGCCATTGTCGATGCAAATCGAACGAGAAAAGATCACATTGCTGATGCCATCATTGGTAAAGACCCTAAGATTGTTGGTATTTATCGATTGACAATGAAAACAAATTCAGATAACTTTAGGGCTTCTGCTGTGCAGGGGATTATGAAACGGATTAAAGCAAAGGGCATTGCCGTTGTTGTGTATGAACCAACTCTTGAAGCGAATGATTTTTTCCACTCTCCTGTTATTAGAAATTTTGATGATTTTAAACGTGTAAGCGATGTAATTGTAGCAAATCGTTGGGATGAATCCTTAGCTGATGTAAAGGATAAGGTATACACTAGAGATATTTTTGACCGAGATTAGTGGCGGTGATAGTAGATGTTAAAAAAACATTGGATAAGCTTTGCTTTAGTTGTTCTTGTTATACTTTTTATCTGGGATAATTCACTGCAAAACGATATTTCCTCAGATGGTTTGAGCCTTACGATAACACAATGGTTGAGCCCATTCTTGTATAAGCTTGGTATTACAGGCGATATGTGGTCATTAAATCGAATTGTCCGCAAGCTGGCGCATGTATTTGAATTTGCTGTACTGGGTGGATGTTTATATGTAGCATTACATCAATTTAATCGTGAATATGCAGGTCTTAAAGTAATTGCAATAGGGCTTGTTATTGCCATTTTAGATGAATGTTTGCAACTTACAAGCATTGGTAGACATGCATCAATTAGAGATGTGGCCATCGATACGGCCGGTGTTATCATAGGTGTTGCCGTGGTACAAGTTATTTTATCTATATATCGTCGTATCCGACATGGTTAGTAGAAATTCTCTATTTTAATGAATAATAGATATGTTATATATAAGACCTCTATGAATATTTTATAGAGGTCTTATTTTTATGAATATTATAAAAAAGACTTTTATGATTTTTCATAGAAGTCTTTTTTTTGTGAAATTTAAATGAAAATATAAATTAATTTTTAATTTGAAATAATCAAATATTATCAAAAGTTTAGGTATAAGTACTTTTCAAGACATAGATTCATTGGTATAATATGAATGTAAAATGAATTCAAGCAAAAATATATATTTATAGTGAGAGATTTATATCGAGGTAAGGGGCGATATAATGATGAGAATGGGGAAGGATATGAAACGTATATTAGATTTACATACACATATTTTACCTGCTATGGAAGATGGAAAAGGACCTCAAACTATGGCAGAATCTGTACAAATGATTAAAGATTTAGTGGCCAGTGGCATTACAGATATTTTTTGCACACCTAAGGTGAATATTTTAACTGTGCAGTCCTTTATTGCGTCAGTTCCTACTATTTTAGATAATGTAAGACATGCTGTGGCGGAACAAGATGTGAGTGCAACGTTGCATAAAGGTGCTGTTGTTGAATTGAGTGATTCTATGATTGAATATATTCGTAACCATAGAGAGGCTCTTGTACTTGGCAATAGCCATTTTATGTTAGTCACAATTCCAGCGGATTGTAAGCTACATCATGTTGATGCATGGTTACAAACACTATGTGACTTAGGCATTACACCTATTATAAATGAAGTAGAACGGTATAGTCTTTTCTTTAGAAAACCAGAACTTTTATTGGCTTGGGTTGATAAGGGGATTTTGTTTGAATGTAATATTATGTCTTTTGAACATCATTCTGAACATTACACGAGAGCTATCGAGTTATATACAAATGGTTTGATACACTTCTTTGGTACAGGATATGATGTATTGCCAAATCAATATGGTAGCTATGTAGAGGTAATTTCTAAACTAGATATGGAATATAAGAAAGATCTACTTGGTGATGTGCGTTTGAATGAACGCGACTTATTAGCAGACCGAGTATTTTATCCTACAGTGCCAGATCATTGGGCTGGACGAAGACCTAATTTTTGGACTCGTCTTTTAGCATTAGCGTTCTAAGTTAATTTATGAAAAAGAGTTCTTTTATCATGCCAATTTTGCATGGTAAAAGAACTCTTTTTTACATTATATAGTATTTTTTATTGCAAATAAGCACAATATATAGTATACTGTGAGAGCAATAAAAAATACGGAATTTCC
>OGKM01000473.1_pt1 | contig 19026 bp, 8 predicted proteins | sample 1572501 | NCBI WGS metagenome assembly OGKM01 (sample SAMEA2582154, study PRJEB24529) | metagenome | biome: Human gut stool | place: China | collected 2011
AGAAGTAAACTTCGTTGTTTACGCTTCTTATTTGAAAAATGCGACATAGCCGAGTCAGAATTGGTGCTGTTGCTTGAACCTGTAAAAGAATAGTCGTATGGAATATATAGATTTCAAGAAATTGATAGATGCCCTAACTGCCAAGCCTAAAGAAACGGAATGGCTGGAGTTCAAGCACAATTTTCATTCAAAGGAGGAGATTGGTGAAAGAATCTCTGCCTTGTCTAATAGTGCCTATTTGTGCAACATGCCATTTGGCTATATTGTATTTGGTGTTGATGATGAAAACCATGATATAATTGGCACCGACCTATATGGCAAGCAAAAAATGGTTGGCAATGAAGAACTTGAATCTTGGTTGTCAACTCGTTTGAATCCTCGTATTGACTTCGAGATTATTGACGATTTCGATTATGAGGAGAAAGGTCATGTTTGTATATTTAAGATTCCTGCCACAACTAATCGCCCGGTAAGTTTCTTACATGAGGCATACATCAGAGTTGGCACGATTACTCGCAAGTTGAAGGATTTCCCTGCAAAAGAGGCCAAGATTTGGAAAGGTGGTCAGAAGCCTTTGGAAAAGATTGTCTTGAAGAAAGGCTTATCTGGACAGGATGTTTTCTCTTATCTTAGTGCAGAGACCTACTTTGACATGATGCATTTGCCACTTCCACAAGATACTAATGGCATCTTGGACAGATTCTTGTCTGAAAACCTTATTGTAAAAGATGAGGTTGGCTACAGCATCACCGAACTTGGAGCTATCCTGTTTGCCAAGCATCTTTCTGATTTCGATGGACTGAAACGTAAAATGGTCAGAGTAATTGTCTATAAAGGCAAAAGCAAGATTGAAACAATTCGTGAACAAACTTTCGATAAGGGCTATGCCATAGGCTTTGAAGAAATGGTTGCATGGATAAACAGCCAACTTCCTGCTAATGAAGAGATAGGCTTGGCTCTAAGAAAAGATGCTCGTATGTACCCAGAAATAGCCATTCGTGAGTTGACCGCAAACATGATTATCCATCAAGATTTTGCGGAGCAGGGCTTTCCTATGATAGAAATCTATTCTGATCGTATTGAGTTCTCTAATCCAGGACAACCACTTATCAGCATAGAACGTTTCATAGACGAATATCAGTCAAGGAACGATTCTCTTGCTGACATCATGCGTAGAATGGGTATTTGTGAGGAGAAAGGCAGTGGGATGGATAAAACTATCTTCTATGTGGAGTTATATCAGTTGCCACCTGTCCGCTTCCAACTTCAAGAAACCCGAACCACTGCGACAGTATTTTCTTATCGAAAATTCGCAGACTTGGATAAGTCAGAGCGAGTAAGAGCCTGTTATCAACACGCTTGTCTAAAATACGTTTCAAACGAGAAGATGAATAATCAATCTCTTCGAGCTCGTTTGGGTATTGAAGACAAAAACTACCCAATGGCATCAAGGATAATCAAAGATACCTTGGAAGCTAAGCTGATAAAGGAAGAAAACTCAGAGGGTAGCAATAGGCATAACTATATTCCATATTGGGCATAAGTCATGTAACTACCATGTAACTGGCATGTAACTGAAAGGCTCAAAAAAGCATCAAAGTAAGCTCAAACCCCTTTATAATGGGACATAAAGCATATAACTACCATGTAACTGGCATGTAACTGAGCCATGATTGGTGAACTTAAATTAAGGATTAAAAATGATAACGACAATAAATAACGAACATAAAAAAGTTTATGTCCCAAATCTCAGATTTCCTGAGTTTGAGGGGGAATGGGAGAAATGCAAGCTATTAAAAATTTGTACTTTCTTCTCGGGTGGTACTCCAAGTTCTTCTAACAAAGATTTCTATGGAGGAAATATTCCATTTATTCGTTCTGGAGAACTCCATGCTGATAGTACAGAGTTGTTCATAACACAAGCAGGATTTGATAGCTCTTCTGCCAAAATGGTAGAGATCGGAGATTTATTATTGGCAATGTATGGTGCAACAAGTGGTGATATCGCAGTCTCTAAAATAAAAGGAGCTATCAATCAAGCAATTCTATGCATTAGAACAAAGCAAAACAAGAAATTCATAGAATCAGTTTGGAATAAACACGTTTCAAAAAATCTTAGAAAATACTTACAAGGAGGACAGGGAAATCTTTCAGCTGACATTATAAAAGGTATATCTTTCTCTTTTCCAACTTTAAAAGAGCAAGAAAAAATAGCTAATCTTGTGTCTCTTCTTGACGAGCGTATCGCGACCCAAAACAAAATCATTGACAAGTTGCAGTCCTTAATCAAGGGACTAAATGACACATTATATGCTCAACATGGTGATGAAGTAATGACTTCTTTTGCAGAACTTGGCACTTCATATTCTGGACTATCAGGGAAGTCTGCACAAGACTTTGGTTCGGGTAAGCCTTTCATAACTTATCTGAATGTGTATTCAAACAATGTCATCAATGAAAATGATTTCCAATATGTGGCAATCAAAGATGGTGAGAAACAGAATGTTGCTGAATATGGTGATGTTTTGTTCACGTTATCCTCAGAGACTCCTGAAGAAGTTGGTATAGGTTCTGTGTATCTTGGCAAAGAAAAAGTGTATTTGAATAGTTTCTGTTTTGGCATTCACATCACAAATGCGGAGATAGCCTTTCCTCCGTATTTATCCTACTATGTTTCTTCAACACCATTCCGTAAGTTTGTCTATCCTTATGCCCAGGGAAGTACGAGGTTCAATCTTTGTAAGGCCGAATTTGAAAAGGCAAGTATTAAACTTCCCTCTTTGGAAAGCCAAAAGCGGATTTATTCAATATTGAAGAGTATTGCCAGTAAAATAGAAACAGAGAAAAAACTACTTGGTTTATACTATACTCAAAAGCAGTATCTGCTTCGTCAGATGTTTATATAAACATCTGGCGGAGCAAGTATTGCTTCTGCTTTTCATATTGTTCCAACAATCTTTTGCTTACTAAAAGTTTTTCTTCATAAGCTTTCAGTAATTTAACTATAGCTTTTTGTGTATCAAAATCAGGAAGATAGACATAACAAGAAGAAAGGTTATTTGCTGTTATTGAGAATACCTTTGTTCCTTGTGCCAATCGCTTGATTTGGTTATGGAAATAACGAGAATTAAATGCAAAGCCTTTGAAGCCTACGACTGTTCTATTCTTTATATCACGACCATGAATAGTATGTAATCCACAGATTGTATCACCTTCAATAGTATCAACAAATTCTACGGATTTTGCTATTTCGCCAGTATCTTCTGAAGCATCTGCAAAAGCAACATCTCCAACTTGGCATAATGTATACTGCTTAGGTATTGCTTCATTTTTAATCATTGGTAAAGAGACAGAGTTAATACTACGTGTCTGAAAACCGTGTATCAAACCATAATGTAGATTTCTAATTTCACCTTCTTCATAACTCAATTGCTCCCATGATAGCGAATTGGTAGAAAAGAATTGCATAAATGAACGTAAATAAGTTTTTTCCCACAAAGGATTATCCAATAAATTGTCCTCCAGTCCCTTGATTAAGGACTGCAACTTATCAATGATTTTGTTTTGGGTCGCGATACGCTCGTCAAGAAATGACAACAAGCGGCTTATCTTTTGCTGTTCTTCTATTTGAGGATAGCTCAACTTCAAGTTTCGCAAATCATCATTGTAAATACGGATTATTGTCGTAGAGTTCAATTTCCGCCAATCTACTTTCGCTAAAAGATGATACAGGAAACTATTGCTTATACATTGTGAAGGATTATCAATCCACACAATGTTAGAGTCTTGATAATAAGCATCTTTACCATCATAAATAACACACTTTCCAACAGTTCCTGCACAAGTTATCATAACCTCTCCTTTATGAGGATAGTTGTACTTGGTTTTATAATCATCAAATAACTCCTTTGAAATATAGGCATCAGGTGCGTTTCCGATAGTTCCAATTTTATAAAAAGGAACACCTTCTTCTGTGTTTGTCTGAGAAGCTAAGATACGCTTGCACATCAAGACATTACACAAATCTCCCAACTTGCATTTCTCCCATTCCCCCTCAAACTCAGGAAATCTGAGATTTGGGACATCAGAGACTTATTTTCTCTAATTATATATGTACACCTCCTAAATTAAGGATTACAATGACAACAAAAACAATTAGAGAAATTGCGTTGGCTTGGAAAAGTGACAAGCAACGCTACGTTAAGCAGTCCACATACGCTGCTTATGTGTTAGTTTTGGAGAACCACATTCTGCCATCGTTTGGCGATTGTGAGGCTCTGAGTGAGAAACTTGTGCAGGAGTTCGTTTTGCAGAAACTCAATGGCGGTCTCAGCATTAAGACGGTGAAGGATATCCTGATTGTCCTGAAAATGGTGATGAAGTTCGGAGTAAAGAACGAATGGATGAACTATTGCGAGTGGGACATCAAGTACCCCACGACAGAGACCAACAAGGATATTGAGGTGCTGACGGTGGCACACCATAAAAAGATCCTCAATTTCATCAAACAGAACTTCACATTCCGCAACCTTGGTATCTATATCAGTCTGACCACAGGCTTGCGTATAGGAGAGATTTGCGGTTTGAAATGGTCGGACATCAATACCGATAATGGTACTATCACCGTGAACCGCACCATTGAACGCATCTACATTGTGGAGGGCGAACACAAGCACACAGAGTTGGTCATCAACACACCCAAGACCAAGAACTCATGCCGTGAGATACCGATGAACAAGGAACTGCTGGCGATGGTAAAACCTCTGAAAAAGGTGGTAAACACAGACTTCTATGTGCTGACCAATGAAGAAAAGCCCACAGAGCCACGCACCTACCGCAACTACTATCATCGACTGATGGCGCGTCTTGACGTCCCTCGACTAAAGTATCACGGACTGCGCCATAGCTTTGCCACACGCTGCATTGAAAGCAACTGCGACTACAAGACAGTAAGCGTACTACTCGGTCATGCCAACATCACAACAACCCTTAATCTCTATGTTCACCCAAACATGGAGCAGAAGAAAAAGTGCGTCACCAAGATGTTCAAGTCTTTGGGAAAATAAGACATTATACCTATACGAGCAAGAGAGTATGTAATAAACACACACTCTCTTGCATTATTATCTACTACGGAATTTTCTTTTTACAAAACACACATCACTCGGGCAGTGCCGTAACAATCACCACACGATTATGCTCGTTCTTCTCATACGGCTGCGCATTGCAGCCGATACCTTGGGCATCGATGCGTGAGGGAGCGATGCCGTAACGCTCTATGAGGATATTACGCACGCTGTCGGTGCGGCGAATAGATAGCATCAGATTTGTTCGCGCCTTGCCTGTGGCTTTGTCGGCATAACCGTCCAAACGGATGCGGGCAGAAGGGTGCTGCTTGAGGTATTCTACGATGTTCTCAAACACTATGTCCTGCTTCTTCGCCGGCTTGGCAGAAGCGTAAGCAAAGCTAATAGAGGCAAGACGGAACGCTTCCTGCTTCTTCACCACCGGTTTCTCCACGATGCGGTCCTTAAAGACGGGACGCTCCACTACCCTCTCCACCATATACACCGTGTCGACCACAGCTTCACGACGATGCTTCTTACTGCGCTCCTTCCTGACGTATGGCTTTGAGGCGTTGAAGCGATAGGTCAGTCCGAGTGTTGCACCGAGCGTCGGCTCGTACTTTCTGCCAGTGATGCGACCGTCGAAATGATCGGGCATGAGAGCCGAAGCAATCTCAAGGTTGACATCCATGCACTTCATCACGCTGTACTTGGCAGCGACAGAGAAGTTGGCTGTGAGCGAATTGGTGTTCGCTGTGCCACGATAGGCGAAGGCGTGAGCGTAGCCAAATCCTACAGCAGGAAGCACGTCAAACCTGCCCTGACTGCGGAAGAGCAGACGCGAGAGGCTCACCATGAAGTCGGCATGAGCGTTGACGTAACGCAGATAATGACGATAGGTGCCGTCAGGGCGGACCGTCACATTATCTATTACAGGGTCGTGAGGACCATATACGGAACCGTCGGTCTGAGGGTCACGCAGATAGAGTCCTTCCGATGTGGACATGCCGTTAAGCGCATAGCCTCCAACCTGCAGACGCAGGGCGTAAGCCGGAGTAATCCACTTGCCCACGCCAATAGTATATGACGGAGTGAGGCGCTTACCGAAATCCAACTTGCAGGCATCGCTCGAGAAGATAGTCTGCACACCTCCGCCTGCCTCAACAAACCATCCGTTCTGTGCTGATGCCGGGAGCACAGATATGCACCCCAGCACCAAGCTTATTATAGTTTTCTTATTCATATATACAGACAGTTTTTAGCTTATTCAACAATGACGAAAGAAGAAACGCGAGGCTCGCTCATTGTGCCATAGCTTGCGCCACTGGCAAAGGTGAACACCGAGGGAGCCTGATAGAGATACTTGTTGCGTGTTGAGTAATACTTCAGTGTCACAGGTTCCTCCGCTCCCATGCTGCCGTTTATCTCCATGCGGAAGACATACTCGCCGTTCTCCGCCTGCTCCGCCTTTGCCATGCCGCGACACTCAGTGCCAACGAAAGCAGCCATCACGTCGTCTGCCGTTGCCTGACGCACTATGTTCTGAGGCAAGGCTACGACAGCCGTCATCTTGAGAGGATGCTTGCCTTCGACAACGAGAGGCACAGTGAGCGGCTGCTCTGGCGAAGCCTCCACCTTGCCGTCGGCGAAGGCGAGACATGCAGGTGCCGTGAACACGTAGTTGTTGCGATGGCTGTAATAGCGTATGTCCACAGCCGCTGACTGTGAGCTGACACCATTCACCACCATCTTATATACGGGTCTGCCGTCCTGCTCGCCCACTACTTCGCCCATGCCGGCGCAGACATTGCCTATGAACGCCGCCAGCTTGTCGCCGCTCTTGTCGGCATAGCTGCCTGTAACGGCGTCAAGGGTGAGGTAAGCGGTCATGCTGCCCTGCGGCACGAAGCTGAGAGTCTGCGGCTGGTCCTCAGAACCAACCACCGAACCGCGCTTGCCGATGACGAAAGACTGCTCGGAAACGAACACCTGCTTTTTCTCTGCACTGTAGTAGCGATACGTCACCTGCTCGCCCTCGGCACGACCGAGGATGTCATAGCAGTAGAGCATATCCGCCTCGCTTGCCACGTGCTTGATGCCGCGGCACTCGTCGCCGACGAAAGCCTGAAGCTCATCGCTAGCGGCTACTGTGAACGGCAGCTGTGCCTTGTCTACCTTCACCCATGCCTTGGTAGGTACGGGGAAGGGACCCGACTGCTCGAAGTCGGGGAAAGCAGGATTCTCGGCTGTGCCGTAAATCTTATCCACCTCATACTTTACGTCTGATGCCACGGAAACGTAGACGCGCTTCGCAGCTGCACTGTAATAGCGGAACTCCACATCGCCGTTCTCGCTCGACGGTGCCTTGACATGAAGGAAGAAGAGGCGCACGCCGTCGTTCATCACCTTCTTAGCCACACCGCGACACTCGCCGCCAATGAAGGCTGCCATCATGTCGCCGTCGGCGGCAAGGGTTTCGAGGACAGGGCTGAGACGCACCACGGCGGTCATGCTCATAGGATAGACGCTCTTGTCAGGATCGGTCCACGACGGCACCGAGGCATTGCCAGTGAAGTCGGCTCTCCACCCCGGGGCGGAGGCAGGGGCGACCGCTGCCACTTGCCACGCCGGAGCCTCGCTTACGAAGTCCTCCTCAACCACGCTCCACTGGGGAGCGGGTTGTTGCGGATAGGTCTTGTCGCTTTCCTCGGTGCATTGCACGAAGAGGAAGCCCAATGCGGCAATCAATGAATACTTTATATACTTCATATAGATTTTCTGTTAATATTATTTCTTGATAGCTTTCATCGAGTAAACGTTGCCGTCTACAGAGATGCTAACGATATAAACTCCCGAAGGAACTGTGTTGCCAGCGTTCCATGTGATGTCCACATTGCCGCCAGCGTTGCAGTCGTTCCATGCTACGACTCGCTTACCGCTCATATCTGTCACGTAGACATCGGCGTAGGCATCGCGGTCTACCATGGCGCGTATCTTCAGCTGCGAGTAGAACGGCGACGGATATACATATAGGCCGCCTTCTGTGCCGAGGAAGCTGATGTGCATCGGCTCGTTGATGGTGCCGACATTGCTGTTGGCAGCATAGCTGATGGCGCTCGGTGCCTTGGCGATGATGTTGCCGCCGCGCTCTATCGTCACGTCCACAGCCTCTGGCTTGTCGCCACCCACGGCGAGCATGAAGATGGTTCTGCCGTCGGGCAGGGTTATACCCTCAGCATAGCCACGCGGCTCGCCCCCTACGTAGCTTACGAGGCGGTCGCCCTGCTGCAGACTTACGCCTTCCACCTCCACTACAGCCGTCATGTTGGCTGAATACGGGAAGTAAGCGTTTGTGCCGTCAGCGTTCTTGGCAGCTGCCATCGCAGCCTTAGCCTTGCGTCCTACGGAAGTCTTCGACGGATACTGCAGCTGAGCGTCGTCCTGCGACTGGCGCTGGAGCATATAGCCCTTGCCGTTCTCCATGTATGTAAGACTACCGATCCATCCCAGATTGCCGCTGTACATCGCCATCTGTGTCTGCGACTTCACGATGTCGCCCTCCTTGGCGTCGTAGCCGGCGAGAGCCTCCTTGAGCGTGAAGTTGTCCGAAGGCAGATACGAGATGTAGTTCCAGCGCGGTGTGCCGTCCTCCTTGGCTCCACGGATGGTGAGCTTGTGCGATGTCGGGTCAACCGCCGTTCCTGAGATATGCAAGTTCTGAGGTGCTGAACTGTGTACGAGATACATCTGGTCGTTGTCGATGGCGGTGAGTTGTCCCACCCATCCGTTGCGCTTTGTCCATGATGCGAAGCCGTACTGCTCGCTCTTCACCTGGTCGTCAGAGGTCCACTTGCCATCGGCAAGCAGCTTGTTGAGGTCAGAGAGCTTGTCGGATGCGATGTTCGTCGATATCCACGTCCATCCCTCGTTCAGCGTGATGTTCTGCACACGATAGTCCTTTGCCGTGAACAGCACTGGCTGCGCCGGACTGCCCACTACGGCGTTGTTCTCGAAGCTTATAGGCTTCTCGCTCTGTGCGATGTAAGTCTGTCCTGTGCTTGCGTCCCAGATGCGGAACTCAAGGTCGGAGCCATTGACATCGTTAGAGTATACCGTGAGCATGGCGTAATACATATCGTTCTGCTTGTAGTAGCGGTTATTGCATACGCCTACGCACTTTCCGCCGCTGAACGCAGCGAGCATATCCTCGTCGTCGGAAGAGTACACCTTATTAATATACAGCTTGCCGAAGACAGACATATTATACTTGAAGTCTGCCGGATTGACCGTCCACTCCGGTTTCTCGCCTTCCACCTTAACGGTGAGCTGCAGAGCCTCCACCACGTTGTTGTCGCCACGCAGATAAAGAGTCTCGTCGTACGTACCGATGTTCAGACTCGGGTCGATGGTCAGCACGATGTCGGCAGACGCTGTCGGGTCGATAGTGCCGCTTGCGGGTTCTGCCTCCAGCCATGAAGGAAGGTTCTCTACGGTGAAGTGCTCTATCGAGCCACCCTTGTTGAGTGCCTTCACCTTGATCGTCTTCTCCTCGTTGAGCTTCTTCACTACGGTGAGAGCGTTGTCGCTCCACTTCAGCTGGTTGCGGTCGATGTATGCGCTCCACGTTATCGGCGAGAGAATCTCGTTGCCGTTCTTGTCGCGCACGCCGTCAACGGTGAACTTCACGATGGTCTTCTCTATACGCTCGTAAGGCTCCTTCAGGTTGATGATGAGCGCGTCGTTGTTCACCACGAAGTCGTAGAGCAGCTTGCTCTCCGGTCCCTTTGCCTTGACAGGAGCAGAAGCCTTGGTCTCCACGTCGCCGCCTACCACCACAGCGTCAGGCACCTTCTGTGTCGGGTCAGCCTGCTGCTTCTGGTCCATAAGCGAGAACTGCAGTTCCTTCACGCCCTGCCATTCCGTGTATGTCTCGAACGGATAGTAAGCCAGAAGTCCCTTCTCCGCTCCGTCGAGTCGGTTGCTGTTGCCGTTCTCCACGAGCGTCTCGCTCTTATAGAGATTCCATACACGCACCTCGTCAATCTCGCCCTTGAAGAAGTTGTCGGCAGTCTCCTGCTGGAGGTTGTCCGCCGGTGTCCATACACGTGCGCCGAGATGTATGTAAGCCGCTGCTATGCCACCGAGGTCGGCAGCCTCAAAGTAAGTGTTCAGCTTGCCGTCCACATAGATCTGACCGCGTCCGCTCGTGCGGTTCACAGCCACTGCCACGTGGTGCCAGTCGTTGTCTGCGAAGCTGCCGTCACATGCCACACGCACACCGTTGTTGTGGAATACCAGTCTGCCCTCCTCCAGATTGAGAGCGAAGAGATTGAGCGAACCGCCCATTTCCTCACCGTCGCCACGTCCGTTGGAGATGATGGTGGCTGTCTGCTGAGCCTCGTCAGCCTTAAACCAAGTCTCGATGGTGTAGTCCATGCTGTTGTCTACGACACACGAACTGCCCGAAGAGAGCTTCAGATACTGGTCCTTACCGTTGAACGCTGCTGCGCGTCCTTCTGGATTAGCCCATTCGCCGCCTCGCATCTCAAGGTTAGCGCCGTGCGCCTTGTCGGCAAGCACGTTGCCCTTAGCCTCCGACATCGGATAGTAAGCGATGAGATTGCTTTCGGCTCCAGAGAGCATGGTCAGCGAGTTGGTCTGCAGACGTGCCGGTGTCATCACCTTGTCCCAGATACGTGCCCCGTGCATCTTGCCTGCAAAGTGTCCGCTTCCGTCCACGCTGGCTCCAAACACATAAGCACCCTCGCCGTTATACTCGCCCACCTCAGCTGCGCTGATAAGCTGCTCGTAGTTGTAGTAAGCCGACACGTTACCCTCATTGTTATATACGAGAGCCACGTGTGCCCATGTGCCCTGCTCATAGTCGAACGCCTTGTCGCTGACGATGGTCTTGTCAGCCACCTTCACCTTCAAGCGGTTGTCGCTCGTCGTTGCAAGTTCTATTGAGCTGTTGGCGTTGCCCTGGCTGAAGAGCACGGCGTCCTGTGCCTTGTCAGCAAGTGTCCACATCTCTATGGTCAGGTTCTTGCCGCTCCAGTTGCGCTGGAATTCCGACACGAGCACGTCGTTCTTTCCGTCCAGGCGCACGCTTACGCTATGGTCGGTCTGTGCACCGTTGCGTATACCTGTCACCGAGAAGTTGTTGTCTGTGAGCAGTCCGTCGGCTATCGGCTCGTTGAACCTCAGCATCACCTCGTCGTTCACCGTCAGCACACCGTTCGCCGGCTGCGCGCTGCCGAAGAGGCGCGGGTTGTACATATCCTTTATGCCCGTGTGCACGGCAGAATAGTTGTACACCTCCTCATTGTTGATCATGCTCGTACCCACCGTGCGCAGGTCATAACGCTGATCCTGCTGGTCGTCCATGAACCAGCGATACTTGATGCAGCCCGCGTCCGCAGCCTTAATCATCTCCGCGTTCATGCCCTTCTTCACCGCCTGGTCGTAGAGCGTCTCGTCGTCGTAGTAGCTCATGAGCGTCGTCCAGTCGTTGTCGCTGCCCGACGACGGCTTGTACTGCAGCATGATGCGGTGGAAATTGTCATAGTTCACGTCGAAGCCGTCAATCACCACGTCCATGTAATGCTTCTGCACGCCGTTCACCTCCGCCGTAGGCAGCTTCGTGTTGTACGTCCAGTTGTCCGTCGGCTTCTTCAGCTTCACGTCCGTAGCCGAAGGCGTGAAGTGTACGCTGAACGTCACGTCGTCGTAGATGTCGCCCTGGAAGTCGGTCGGGTCACACTGACACTGCGACTGCAACATCAGTCTGAGGTTGTCGTAGTTCATCACCGAACCCTTGCGCACCTCTAACGTCTTCGTAAGCGTACCCCCAGCCGGCACGAGCAATGCCCTGCCGTTGCCGATCGGTGCACCGTCCATGAGCAGCTGCGCTCCGTTCGGATTGCTGCCGTCGTCGATCACGAGGTTATACCAGTTGTCGTCCTGCGACTCCGAGTTGTTGCGCAGATACAGCGTGAAGTAAGCCGACTTGCCCGAAGGAACATTCTCTACGAAGTCCTTCTCCACCGTTATCTCCGGCACCTCCATCTGAACCGTTGCCTCATCTATCACGTGCTGCCCCGGCTCGTAATACTTGGTCTTGTATTCGCCCTCGTAAGGACACGACGTCGCACCACCACGGGTCTTGAAGATGAACGTAGAGAAAGTCCCTCCCTCCTCATTCTTCATGTCCTTGTACTTGACGTACTGGTCGCCATCCTTATATCCAGCCTCGCGGCAAACGTCCACAGAGAGGTAGTCGGAGCCCTCCTCCGCAAGCACGTAACCCTTACAGTGGCGTGCCGTCTCCTCGGTCGAGAACTCGCCGCCGTGTTCAGTGGTAAAGCTCTCGTCTACAGTGAGCACCATACCAGTGCCGTTGAGTGTCCATCCGAAGTTGTTGGTGAACTGAGCGCCAATCAAGATCGAGAAGCGTTGAGTCTCCGAACGTCCAACCTCATACTCCTCAGAGTATTCATAAGAAGCACCGCCCTGGAACGAATGGTTCTGCATGAGCTCTGCCTTCACCTTCTGCTCCTCGTTGTTGCGAAGCTGCATCTTCCAGTTGTCAATCGACTGATTGAGGAACATGATAGTATCCTCCTTCAACGGCTGTCCTGCAGGAGCGTAAATCTTGTAACTCGGTCCGTCTGTCGGGGTGTTGGCATTGGCACCCTTAAACACCTTGTCGTTGTTGCTCTTGCCGAAGTTAGGATCGTCTACAGCAAGCTTAGAAACGTAAACAGGCTTCTTGGTATTGTTAGCCATAGCCTGGAAGTCGACACCTTCAGCCTGCTGATGCAGCAACTTGTTGCGTACATCCTCAAGTTTAGGCAACAGCACCTGCTCTATGTGTACCTGCGGATAGGTGAACATTGTGCCGTACTTCTGCGAGAGTCCAAGACCTGTGGTCTTGACAAGCAGATACTCGTTGCTTTCAGGAGTAACACTGCCGAACAGTTCGTATTCGGTAGGATTGGCGAGATACATCTCACGTGTAGTAACGGCGATGTTTTCGGTCTTGCCCACGCCGATATTAGTAGAATAGCCTACGAAGAGGTCGCCGTCGCTTCCCACATACTGCGGGTCGCTACTTGTCTCGAAGCGTGTGGTAGTGGTCATCGTCTTAGTGTCAGAGTCAGTACCACCGATTGTCTCACTGTGAGAAGCGCCGAATGAGAATTCGTTCTTCACATCGTTCTCGTTCACCACTCCGGCACCAAGACCGGTGAAGGTGATGACCTTGGCACCAACCTTTGCCTCGTTGTTCAAGACTCCCTCGTTAGTGACATTTCCCTCATACGTACTTGTAGAAGTAACTGTCACGCCCTTCTCAAGATAAGCATACGAGTTGCTTCCCGGCGGGTCGCGCAGCACGAAGAGCACCTTGTCCGGTCCGTTCGTTACGAAGTCCGAACCTAAAGTCTTTGCACCAATTACGATAGCCTTAGTGTTGCCCTTGCCGTCAAAGCCACCCTTCCAGTTGATTGTTGTAGAAGATGTGCTTTCGCTGTTTTCGCTGTAGGTCATATCCATAGCGGCAGAGCGCAGAGCCGAGGTCATTTCCGGATTGTTCACCTGGAATGTCCATTCTGCCTCACCCTTCTCGTCGGTAGTGATGTCTTCTTGTGTTCCGTACGCAATGTCGCCTCTACTGAATGACAGCTTAGCCTCAGGCGTTGGCACGATGTCTTCCTTAACGCCATCCTTACGTCTGCCGTCCTTATCCTTATATTCGTACACCTCCGCTGTGGTGATGTGATAAGTGACGTATTGTCCCTGCTCATACACCGGCACGCCGAGTGTGTAAGGCTGTGCAGCATTGTCAGGATCGTAGGTCTTCACCTTTATGGTCTTTGTCTGGTCGAGGGTAGCAATGCTGAGTTCTTCCTTTCCGAAGAAGTCCTGAAGCTTACCCTTCACCTTCTCCTTCACGATGATTGACGGAGTGTAGCGCTTGATGAACTGCTGCTTCTTGTTGTAATATACGGTGTCACTGCAATTGACAAACTTACCCTGCGTAGAGATAGAGTCGACATAAGCATTCACCTCGCTCTGCTTTGCAAACTCGTTGCTCAGGTTGAGGTCTTCGCCACTGCCCGGGATGTTGTCATGGCCGGGCACCACTACATTAATCTTATACTTCTCAGGAATGAGGTCGGCAAAGAACTCACCCGTCTCGGCATTAGGATAAATCGTAATCTTGTTGCCCTCGTACACCACGCGGTTGTCGTACTGCTTCTTGGCATATACACCCTTGAAGTGGTTGAGGGTTTCCTCGTGCTTAGTGGCGGTCATTTGGTAGGCATCGTTCTGATATGTAAGCTCGATGCGTACGTCGTCAGCGAGGTTGTTCTTCGAAAGCGAGTGGCCCACGGGGAACGCTTCCTGCTTGGTGCCGCCGGCAACACGTCCGATGTAACGTACGGTTGTAACGTCAAATATTTCGAATCCGTTGTCGTCGTCCTGATAGTTGCGGTCGGTGCCGTCGCTGTTGGTCAGCTTGCCGCCGTTCTCAAACGTATGGTTGGCAAGCACAGCCTTCACCTCGTGCTGTCCTACGGGTACGCTTATGGTGAACTGTCCGTGAGCGTCGGTCTTCACGATGTTGCTCTTGCCGTCCATAACGGTGACTCCGTCCACGGCGAACGACACTCCCTCAACGGGCACGTTGCCACCCTTGTACATCACCTTACCCGAAATCTTGAACGACGACTTGTCCGTGAAGTTCACGGTGTGGCTCTGTGCCTGCGAGTTGATGAGGCGCAGCTCCTTTGCCGATGCAAACTGATGTATGCCGAGTGTCGGCACAATCATATACGTAGTTCCGTTGCCGGTGTAGGGCAGCGAACGAATCTGATAAGAACCGTCTGTAGCTGTGTAGCTGCTGTAGCCGAGCTGTGCGAAAGTAGGAATGTCTTTCGAACTGGTCGTAACATTCGTAGCCACACCATGGTTCATGTTGTACTTAGTGCCCTTGTACGAGATGTCGTAGAAGGCGTCGTCAACCGAATAGTCGAAGGTGTAGTAAGCCTGCAGACCGTCCTCATTACCTACGAGGTAGCGGTTGTAGTCGCTTGCGATGGTGTCAGCATTGAGCGCCTTGTTCCACAGACGCACCTCGTCTATGGCTCCTTCGAAGCCTTCGCCCATCACCACCTTATTGTTATTGCCCGTAATCTGAGCCGTACGCTCGGCTTCTGCCACAACCAGTCCGTTTACATATATATAAAGGTGTGTGTCGTTTGCCACGGCTGAGAGATGCACGAACTGTGCCGAAGAAGCATAGTCGCTGAGCTTCTTCGGAGTCTTCAGCGTCTGAGTGCCAGCTGTGAACTCAATCTTCTTGCCGTTATACGCCAACTTGTACATGCCCGGTTTCTCGATGATGGTGCCTTCCTTGGCTGCTCTCACCCATGCCTGAAGCGTAACTGCTTGCGTGGCGTCATTCAGAAGCTGGTCGTTGTCGACGGTAAGATTAGACGCTCCGCTGAACACGTACGACTTGCCCGGAACGCCCGAACCTTCCGTAGGCTCAGCGCTAACCTTTGCGCCCGACACAGCCTGGCCGCTCTCGAACGTCACGCGTCCGTAGATGTCACCCGTCGGTGTGCGGAAACCAACGTCAGTAAGTTTCTCGTCGCTCTCAATCAGTTTGCCCGAACACATCACCTGTCCGCGTATGCGATAATCGTAGACGATGCCAGGTATAGCATTAACGTCGTTGTAGTAGTAGTCGTTCTGAGCCTCGTTGCCCTCGGTAACGGCTATCTGCTTATAGTCTGCATCGGGAGCGCCATGCTCCTTGCGGTTGATGACGAAGCGCTCAAAGTTGCCCTTGCTGCTCCACGCCAGTTCAACGCGGTCTGAGTAGTAGCCCTTGCCGGCTGTGAACGCAACAAGATTGCCTATGCTTGTGGGCATGATTGACTCAGGCGCAGCCACTGTAGGTAGTGTGCCGTAAGCCTCGGTAGGCTTCACCGTGAGGCGGTAACGATATTCGTTGCACACCATTATCATGTCGTCAACATACTTGCCGCTGAGGAATTCTTCCTTCGACAGCTCGATGTTGTCGGTAGTGTTGGTTGTTACGTTGATACGTGTAATCACCGCTTTGGTGCCCGAACTCCAGATGTCGCCCTCTGTCTGCCAAGTGATAGTGGCAGTCTTGGCTTCCTCGTCCAGTACGGCATGTACAGAACCTGCTGTAACATTGCTGTGCTTTGCAGAAGCCGATAGAGAAGTATGCTTACTGAAAGCGTTGTTCCACACGTCAGAGTTGCCTGTATGCGAACGCTTAATGCTGAATTCATAATTCAGACTCTTGCCTAAAGGTACGTCAAACTCATAGCTGTATGCTGTCTTACCAGCCATATACTTGATATTCTGTGTGGTTGTCTCCACAGCATTTGTAGCCCGATCAGTACTCTTGATTGTGAGCACCATGTCGTCATCAATAAAGTTCTGCGTCTGAGCCGCACTGAGATTCCAGTTCACCTTCGCCTTGCGCGTCACCTTATCATAGTTGGCGCTGATTTCCTTCACCTGCGGATAGGCAGGGCGCGTGTGGCTGTCACTGAGCGTAGAGTATGTCACCTGTTTGTTATAGCTTGGCGTATACTTCTGCTTCACCTTATAGTCGGAGAAGTTGTCAAGGCTCATCTTGTCAGTCGGAACGAAGAACGAACCGCTTGTATTGCTTGCACTGACCGAACCTATTCCGCTTATTTCCTCTCCCGCCGAGTTGCATAAGACGAAAGAACCGTAGCTATCAATGGAATAGTCGGAAGCCTTTCCGTCTTTCTTAAAAAAGATGATGTATCCAGGAGTACGGTTCAACACGTAATATCTGCCACCGGTTATCACGGTTTTCGTACAACCATAATTTGTTTTTATGTTAACCGTATGGGTAAGATTATTATCGTCGCTGCTTCCTCTACGCCACCATTTACCAGTGTATGTAACGCTCTCGCTCGAATTGACTTGCTTCAAAGGAATGATAAGTCTTAAATAATATGCTTTCTTACCATTGGTCGGATCTGTCAATTTGCCCAGCCATTGAACATACTTGTAATCGATTCCGGTAACTTGGTCGCTACCAACCTCAAGACTCGTCCATTCATTTTTGGGTCCTCTAAGTTTGATTTCCTTACCTGCTACATTCACAGTGAGATAACCATCATCGCGGCAGAATCCACAATGACCATTACCGCTGCCACCCCAATCTTGATATACGCGGATATCAAGTTCAAGAGTAGCATTAACCGGATTGAACCGTTGCTTAATCCAAGCATTGTTCCAATCGTCTGCCGACGCCTTCTGCACTGAGAACGCCATCAGCATCACGACACAAAGGAAGAACTGCATGAATCTTCCTGCGGACGTTCGCATGGAACGCCGCGTAGAAACAGAATTGCCTGCAAACCGCCTGCCCAGATAAGGAGGAGGTTGCTGAAGTCTTCTTCTTTTCATTTTAATGATGTTTTAGAGTTATTGATTAATTTATATTATGTGATTTCGTTTCACATTACAAAATTAGACTTTTTTATTAAAATTAAGTGTCTGATTGCTGCGTCGCTGTGTCTACTTCCAACAAAAAAGGTGTCCACTTCGTATGAAGTAGACACCTTAACAGTGTGTATCTTAACGGGCTATCATGCTTGCTTGTCTCGCCAGGCGATAGGCGTGCATCCCTCTTTCTCCTTAAACACTCTGTAGAGATAGGAGCGTGAAGAGAAGCCACATTCGGAGGAGATGATGTCGTTGCTGAAGTCAGGATTTTCCATCATCATCTTTTTGGCTGCATTGAAGCGTATCTCGCTAAGCCAGATTCGGAACGTTGTGTTCTGACACTGGCTGAAGTATTGCGACAGCTCGGTTTTGTTGATTTCGAGCAAATTTGACAATGTCAGCATATTGACTGTGCAGTCCTTATAGCCTAAGTCGGCACACCAATGGTCGAGGGCAGACCGGATGAAGGCAATTCGTGAGGTAGGTAGCAGTTTGGAGGTTTGCTCACTGCCGGTCTCAGGCGCAGACTGCTGCACGTCACACTTGACAGACTCTTCCTCGCTTTCAGCGTTGACAGCATCGGCGGTCAGATTGTTGCCTCTTTCCTTATCCAACAGTTCTTCAGTTGGAACATAATTGAAGCCGAGCGCCACAAAATTGACGATGAAGAAGAGCGTGGCTACGAGTCCGAAGGGACCTATTATATATAGCGACTTAGTAGAAAGGATGGCAAACGGGATGATGGTGGCTGTGATAAAGAGCAGCGTAAGGCATGCATAAGCATATCGCGTGAAAGGGCGCATGTCGGTGGCTGTCATCGTCTCAAGGAGCTTCTTCCGCTTGTTCATCTCTATTATTATCATGTATATGCAGTAGACAATATTGCCCAAAAAGAGAGCAAGCATCACGTAAAGCCATGCGCCAATGTTCAGGGAACCGCTAAAGCTGTAGCCCACAGCGAAGGCGGCAAGCATGGCGGCGTATACGGCGGCGCAGATAAGGTTCATCTTACGGCGCTTGGTATGGGTAGCCTCAACGTTGTAGATAGCCATCGCGAAAAGCGTAAAACAAGGCTGATAAACCAGTATGTTGATAACAGCACCTAAGTATGTGCTCGTGGCGCGGAAGCCATAGTGCATCTGCAGGAAGAAGTGTGCTGCCATCAAAAGCAACGCCGAGGATATCATCCAGCGCGAATACTCGTACCGCCGATTTGTCCATCTTACGTGAATACGCGTGACGGCAATGAAGAATGCGCTGATAAGCATTAATATCAGACATGCAAACTGTAACAAATATAGCATAGTATGTAATTTTTGTATGTACGTATCAACAAAGATACACGCTGCAAAGATAGTGCAAACCGAAGGCAGAACACCAAGCTTGCTTGAGTGTTATGCTGAGGTGCAGCCTATCTTCTGCAAAGATA
>OGKM01000478.1_pt1 | contig 18869 bp, 15 predicted proteins | sample 1572501 | NCBI WGS metagenome assembly OGKM01 (sample SAMEA2582154, study PRJEB24529) | metagenome | biome: Human gut stool | place: China | collected 2011
CAGCATTCGCTAAACTTGTTGAAGTAGCTAAAAATGCTTAATAGCATAACCATATATATATTGAGGACTCTCTTTGGAGGGTCCTTTTTTATGTGGTGAAAGTAATAGATTATCAATACTTTTATAATATGATATCCTATACATATAATGTGTGTGATAATATTAAAAGAGAGGATTTAAATTAATGAAAAAGTTATTTTCTATGTTATTGTTAGTATGTATAGTAATACCATTACAAATCCAAGCTATATCGATGGAAGCTATTAAAAATGATAAGAATAATATTCCTATTCTTACAGGGAAAAATGCCATTACGTATTTTGTAGATAAGAGTTCTATTAAAAGAATAGAAGAGAACCAGTTTATTTATAAAGCACAGGCAGTTGTATATGAGGTTGAAAATAATAATAGTCATAGAACTAACTCATATATTCACAAGGTTTTAGTTACTTATCGATATGATAAACAAGCTAGCTCTGGTATGAAATTAACGATAAATAGTGTGGAAGATTTTAATTATGAAGGTGTAGCCTTGGGTGACTTTAGCAATATTCCAGAACAATACGTTGATGTAACTTCGGGTGATCCTAAATATGTTGTAGGTAATTATATCTTTAAAGAAGCTTATGGTACTGCTTTTGAAAATATGACTATTCATAGGAAATAAGATAAATGAGTTTATTTGAAATATGCAGATGGAAGATAACTAGGTATTATGTAAATCTGTCAATTGTGGATTGTTTTTATCAACGTAGCGGCACGCATTAATGTCACAACTTAGCGTCGTTTCATAGCTGGTTTAGTAAAGCAGGCGTTGAAGTTAACCGTAAAATATTGGCTTACTTAGCAGTTAAATTATTTTATAAGGAGAGAATTTTATGACAGGACAAATGGAATCTCGATTTGAAGGCTCTGTACTCGGATATATCGGGTATACTTTGGCAGCGTTTCTGATTACGGTATGTACCTTCGGCATTGCATTCCCTTGGGCGGAGGTTATGTTCCGGAGCTGGATTTGCCGTAATACGATTATTAATGGTAAACGACTTTACTTTGATGGAACTGGTACACAACTATTTGGTAGTTATATTAAATGGTGGTTCTTCACCTTTATTACCTTTGGCATTTATAGCTTTTGGTTGTTCAATAAAATGACACATTGGCGTGTTAAGCATACACACTTTGTCGAGTAATAGTATAAGAAATATATTTTAAGTATTAAAGCCTATAGTACATATTCAGTACTATAGGCTTTTGTCGTATCCGATATATTATTTTCTATACCCGCCACATCCTCTTGGATTAGAGTTTGGGCCACAATAACTTTGGCTAGTATTGTTACAAGTTGTATTGCTAATGTTATTACAGTTATATTGTGTATTAGTATTACAATTGGCTTGAGTACCATTGCATACGTAATCGTAAGCAAATCCTGTAGATACTGCAACAGTCACGGCTAAAACGGTCATGACGAGCATACGTTTTGTAAATCTCATATGTATCACCTCCTTGTTTCTATACTTATATTGTACTACTACAAGTCAAATAAAATATGATATTCTATTTTATATTATATAAGTTATTTTAGCATTGGTATATTATAGGATAAATGCTGTATGAGTAGATATGGATTAAAGTTAGTCTATATAAACGAGGTGAGATACTATGAATCGTAATGGATTAATTCAATACATACAAAAAGAATATATCTGTGATGTGGACTATCCATGGGAAGAATATCCTGAGTATATAGTAATTCGGTGTAGAGATAATCAAAAATGGTTTGCTGGCATCTTTAATATTAAAGGGCATTAAGTAGGTTTAGATATCAATGAACTAATGGATGTGGTCAATCTAAAATGTGAGTCTGATTTAATTCCTACTCTAATTCGTGAAAGCGGAATCTATCCTGTATATCATATGAATAAACGGCACTGGATCTCGGTGGATATTGAAGGATATAAAGATGTAGAGAAACTTAAAATGCTGGTGGATATGAGCTATGGATTGGTAGGGAAGAAGTAATATGCTTTAGGGTGAATGGATAGATAAAACACAAGAATAGTTACATATTATTGATGTGTGTAAACTTTGCCACATATTTTCACTATTACTGTAGTAAAGTGTTTATATGTGGCATTTTTTGTAGTAGAATAAAATTAATTACTATGAATAAATCATGAAAAATTAGGAGATATTATGGGTGCCGAATTAAATCAAAAATTATTTAGTGCTGCTGATAGTTTACGCGGTAAAATGAGTGCTGATCAATATAAGGATTATCTCTTGGGGTTAATATTCTATAAATATTTATCCGATAAACTATTGGAATCGACAGTTGTAAAAGCTTATAAATCTCTTGATGAATACAATACTGTAGCAAAGCAAACAGAATTATATAAATCATATATTTTGGATGATAAAAGTAAAAATTTCTTTATTGCTACCATGTCTGATACATTGGGGTATCATATAGAGCCTCAATATTTATTTAGTGAACTTGCTAATGCCGTTAAAGATAATTCTTTTGAATTAGTTCATTTAAGAAATGCTTTTGTACGTTTAGAAACAGCATATAAACAATTCGAAGGTTTATTTGATGATATTGACCTAGATTCAAAACAATTAGGTGTTGATGCTAATCAACGTAATATTACAATCAGTGAAGTGATTAAAAAGCTTGATGAAGTTGATGTATTAGGTCATGATGGCGATGTTATTGGTGATGCTTACGAATATTTAATTGGTGAATTTGCTGCTGGATCTGGTAAAAAAGCTGGTGAGTTTTATACACCTCAACAAGTATCTGATATGATGGCTCAAATAGTAACTATCGGTCAAGAAGATACACCATCATTTACTGTATATGACCCTACAATGGGTTCTGGCTCTCTAATGCTAAATGTGCGTAAATATTTAAATAATCCAGATCGTGCTCAATATCATGGACAAGAACTTAATGTAACCACATATAATCTAGCACGTATGAACCTTATTCTTCATGAAGTAAGTGCTGAAGATCAACGACTACATAATGGGGATACATTGAATAAAGATTGGCCTACAGATGAGCCATATATGTTTGATTCTGTAGTCATGAATCCTCCGTACTCTGCTAACTGGTCAGCAGACCCTACATTTATGGATGATGCACGTTTTAACCGGTACGGAAAACTTGCACCTAAATCTAAGGCTGACTTTGCTTTCCTTTTACATGGTTTTTACCACTTAAAAACATCTGGTACAATGGCAATTGTTTTGCCACATGGTGTTCTATTTAGAGGTGCAGCAGAAGGTATAATTCGCAAAAAACTATTAGAAGACGGTAGTATTTATGCTGTTATTGGTATGCCTGCCAATCTTTTCTTTGGCACATCTATTCCTACAACTGTTATTATTCTTAAAAAGAACCGTAAAGGTCGCGATGTTTTATTCATTGATGCGAGTAATGATTTTACTAAGTTTAAAAATCAGAATAAATTAGAAACAGAGCATATTCAACGTATTGTTGATACTTATAAAAATCGTGAAAGTATTGAAAAATATGCTTATATCGCATCTTTTGAAGAAATTAAAGAGAATAACTTTAATCTTAACATTCCGCGCTATGTTAATACATTTGAAGAAGAAGAACCAATAGATATGGTTGCACTAGGTGCGGAAATGAAAGCTATTAATGAAGAATCAGTAAAATTAGAACAAGAAATTCATGATATGCTTCTTCAATTAGAATGTGCTGAGGAAGATAAAGAATGGTTAAATGGCGTACTCGAGGTGTTTAATTATGAGAAATAAACCGAGAATACGATTTAAAGGATTTACGGAAGATTGGGAACAGCGTAAGTTTTCCGATATATTTGCTGAGGTAAAAAGTGGTTTGTCACGAATGTTAAGTAATGATGACATTGGACTGCCAGTAGTTCGTGCAAATAATATTAATGATGGTCAATTAAATTTGGTTGATGATATAAAATATTGGTATAAAAATGATCCTCAAGGTGCTAATACTAATAACTATTTAATTGAACAAGGTGATATTTTAATTAATTTTATTAATAGTGAAGCAAAAATGGGTACTGCAGCATATGTAACTAGAAGGCCAGAAAGAGATACTATATATACTACAAATATATTACGTTGCAAAGTTAATGATGAATATAATCCTTATTTTATTTATTCCTTAACATTTTTGAATTCGTATAAAAATTATATTGCTTCTATAACCAAACCTGCGGTAAATCAGGCTAGTTTTACTACTGTAGATTTTAAAAAATATAGTATTAAAATACCAACAGTAAAAGAGCAAAACCAAATAGCTGATTTAATTGAAACTTTTAATAAGTTAATTACTCTTCATCAGCGTAAGCTTGAAAAACTTAAATTAGTTAAAAAAGCGTTATTGCAAAAATTATTCCTTAAAAATGGAAGTCAATTTCCTGAAATTAGATTTAAAGGTTTTACTGCTGCTTGGGAACAGTGTAAGTTAGGCGATTTATTAATATTACTAAAAGATGGTAGTCATGGCACTCATAAGAACACTAGTGAGGGTGTCTATTTATTAAGCGCCAAAAATATAAAAAATGGACGAATTAATATTATGCCTGACGATCGAATTATTAGTTGGGATGACTATAATGTAATACACAAAAATTATGAATTACAAATTGGAGATATTCTTTTGACAATAGTAGGGTCTATTGGTGAAACTGCTATTTATAATTTGAAAATGAAGGTTACATTTCAACGTAGTGTAGCGTTTTTGAGACCTAACTCAAAATTAAAGAATGGATTCTTATATACTTTAATTAATACAGATAGATTTCAAAATCAATTGCAGACTAAACAAGTAGTGTCTGCTCAACCAGGAATATATTTAGGAGATCTAGCTAGTATAAATATTACATATCCTAAAAATGTTTCGGAGCAGGAGAAAATATACAATATATTTAAAGGAATTGAGGATTGTATTACCCTTCATCAGCGTAAGCTAGATAAGTTACAAGAGGTAAAAAAAGGGTTGCTTCAAAAGATGTTTGTATAGTTTTATGGGGTTGTGTTATATGGTTAAATTGAAGGTTACAAAAGAAGCTCAGCTTGAACAGAATTTGATTGAGTTGCTTTGTGAGGGACATGGGCAATGGACATATCGTCCAGATTTAAAGTCTGAAGCTGACTTATGGCGGAATTTACGCGATAAAATTGAAAATCGAAATAAGAGTGAACTCGATGGTCATGATTTAACGAATAGTGAATTTGAACGAATTAAATCTGAAATCCTTGCTAGTACAAAAACGCCATTTGATGCGGCTAAATGGTTGCGTGGGGAAAAGGGGAAGTGCTCTATTGTTCTTGAACGTGATAATGGGTTAGGTCGTGTAGAACTAGTTGTTTATTCAAACCTTGAGAAAAACGGTGGGTTTTCTTCTTATGAAATTGTAAATCAAATTGCAAAAGGCAGCTCTAAATTAGAAGAAAGAGAGCGTCGTTTTGATGTTACTTTATTGATTAGCGGATTACCAATTATTCAAATTGAGTTGAAAACTGCAATTGCCAAGGATGGTGTTAAACAAGCTTATTATCAGATTGAAAAATATGTAGATGAAGGGACTTTTTCTAATACTATTTTTCAAACATTACAACTATTTGTTATGTCTAATGAGCAAACAACACGTTATATGGCTGCAGCCCCAAAAGGTGAACTGCAGGAAAAGTTTATGTTCTCATGGCGCACAAGAGATAATACAAAGGTTGAGAATATAAACGAATTTGCTAAACAGGTATTAAATATACCTAGGGCTCATGAGTTGATATCTGAATATATGATAGTCAGTGAAGAACCTAGTAATAAAGTTCTTATGGTATTACATCCATATCAAATTCATGCCATTGAAGCCATATTTAAAGCTGCTGGTAAACATGAGTCTGGTTATATCTGGCATGCTACAGGATCAGGTAAAACATTAACAAGTTTTGTATCTACTAAGTTATTGGCTCAAAAAGCTGGTGTCGATAGAACGATTATGTTGTTAGATCGAAAGGACTTAGATAATCAAACAACATCTGAGTTCACTAAATTTGCATCAGCTTACTCTACAGGGGTTAATACCAACAATAATACATTGATTGTTGGTACTGGTAGTACAAGAGAACTTTCAAAAGCACTTATATCGGATACAAGTACGAATGTAGTTATAGTAACTACACGCCAAAAGTTAAATAAGGCTGTTGCAGATCTGCAAGAATATAAGCCCGATAAATTAGCTACGTTACGTGGAAAACATATTGTGTTTATTGTGGATGAATGTCATCGTGCCATTAGTGCTGAAAATATGGATGACATTAAGAAAATATTCCCTAAATCAACATGGCTTGGATTTACTGGTACTCCAATTTTTGAAGAAAATAAAAAAAGTGCAGATGGGCAATATGCACGAACTACACATGACCAATATGGAGAAGTACTACATCGGTATACAATAAAAAATGCATTAGAAGATGGAGCAGTATTAGGCTTTCAAGTGGAGCATGAGTCAACTATTCATGATGATGAGATTGCTAATGTAGTATATCGTGCTATGCGTGCGGATCAGAAAAATATTAATTTTACAGATGAGGAGCTCGTATCTGCAGTTGAATCGATGAAAGATATTGATAAAGAAGGATATCTTCAAAATGCTCACTATGAATCTGATGAACATATTTTATCAGTAATCCGTAAGATTTTAAGCCCCAATAATGCATATCGTAAGTTTGTATTCAAAGAGGGTAAACCAACAATGTCGGCTATTTTAACGACTAGTTCTATCAATATGGCGAAGCGTTACTATAAGGCTATTAAAGAGTTTACCTCTGATAAAAACTGGATAGAAACACAATTTCCGAATCAGCCTTTACGACAAGGTGCTGTTATAAATGATCCCGATTTCCCTCGTGTGGCTATAACGTACTCTTTAGAGGAAAATACAAAGAATTCAGCAGAAAAAGAAGCTGAAATGGTGGAGATTATTTCTGAGTATAATCAGATGTTTGGTACATCTTGGTCGGTTGAAAGTATCAATCGTTATAATGGGGATATTAATAATCGCATAGCTCGTAAAAAAGGTGAGTTTAAAGAGTTCGGCAAACATCTAGATTTAGTTATTGTTGTAGATCGATTACTTACTGGTTTTGATGCACCAAGATGTCAGACCCTTTTTGTAGATAGAAACCTTCAATACGCTGGACTTATACAAGCCTTTTCTCGAACAAATCGGACGTATAAAGGTAAAGATAAAGGTCTTATTACAACCTTTAGAAAACCAGCTACTATGAAAGAGCATGTATATGCGGCAACACGCTTGTATTTGCAAACTAATAATAATAGTAGTTTAATATATCCAACATATGAAGAATCTAAAAAGAAATTTAATACTGCCTATACGGCTTTAGTTAAATTAGATGCAGTAAATTCTAATAACCCTATTACGGAACATGCTCCTATATCAGATAGAATTAATTTTGTGAAGTGTTTCCAAGATTTAAATAAAGCATATCGTGCTATAGCCTCATATGATGAATTCAATATAGAGCTTGATGGGGACAAACATGGAACTTTCACTAAAAAAATTGCACTCATAGAAGATAATATAGGTTTGTATAATACTATAAAGGCCTCTTTAAAACCTGATGACAAAACTGAACCAGGGATTGAACTTATTGACTTCTTTGACTCTAATACAGTTCAAACTTATACAGTTGATAAAAGTTATATAGATGCTTTATTAAGTGAATATGAGCCGAATAGTCAAGATACTCGTACAAAGATTGAAGATGCACTAACTAAATTAAATAAGAGTGAATCTGTTCGAGTTATCTACAAAAATATCCTTGATGATATTGATACACACGTAATAGATCAAGATAGTAATTTATTGAAAATTAAACGAGAATATTTTACTAAGGCATATGATTCTATTGTTGAAGACTTTGCTTCAAATTGGTGTGTTGATGTAGATGAACTTATGGTATCTGTAAATCAATCTACAGTTGGTGAGGATATATATAACAAAAATCGTATAGTAGGTAGTGCTAACTATCCTGTATATGTACAACAACACCCAGACGCAGATCCGTTTTCATATCCTCAACATATGATAGAAGCATGGGAAGTGTGTTTGTTTGATGAAGTTATTCCATTGAGAGATGAACTTAAATAGTATGCTTTGATTAGTATCAGCTAATTACAAAAAATTAAATATATAAGTTTTGTCCATATATGGTCAGGAAAGTTAAGAAAGTAGTATTAGACACTATATGGTGTGTAATACTACTTGAATTTTGAATATAAAATTGGAGAATAAATATGCCGGTTGTTAATAAAAAGGTTCAGTTTCATTCTTTTAATTTTAGTAAGAGACCAAAAGAAATAGAAAGAAAACTTACTTTATATCCAGGGTTTAGTGAAATATATAACTTATGTGAGCAACAGCTGTATATTCAACGTTTAAAAAATATTAATCAATTGGGTAGTATAAGGGTTTTAAAGAGTATAAAAAAATCTAGATTAGAATATATATTTTTTCAACTATACCTTCATAATAAAGTACAGCAACATGTAGGAACTCGAGTTACTATGTCTCCGACCTATACAAAAAATTTTAAAAGTAATATTTCGATTGGTGATGCGATACAGATTTTTGTCTTGATATATAATTTAGGACACTTTCATAATACATTTATTGCCTCAAGAGGTTTCTTAGACTATTTAGCTAAATTGGAATCAAAGCTTGAATCATTTAAGTCTATAATAAATAATACAAATTTAAATGATGCTTTAGATTATATAATTGAACGTCGGCTATATCATTTATTACATTTGTTTAATTCATATATAATTTTGGATTCATTTGATCAATTGATTCCTAGTGTTTCAGTAGCTAAAGATTTACTTACCAAATATATTGAGTGGAAGTGTTTTAATACCTCCTTTGAGAATATAGATTATTTGGCAATTTTTGAATATTTTGAAAGAGTTAGAGGCTTAGCCTATATAATAAATGATCTTCAGGTATCGTCATTTCCTTTATTTGTGCGTTGGGATGATGAAAGAGTTCTTAAAAACCTTTTATATGAATATTTTGATAAATATAATGATAGTCAATTTGTAAATAAGATATTAAAAGGAGTTGGTAAAATAATATTAATAAAGTTATATCATATACAGAAGCTTCTAAAAGGTTGACAGCTTATTGTACTGATATTGATTTTACATCAAATAATACTTTTATAGATAGTTGTTTGAAGAATACAGAAATGTGTTTTAATAAAGAGATACGATTCAAATCTAATTATGATACAGACTTGTTATTTAAATTGACAATAGGCGCAGATGATTATCGAATTGCACATAAGCTCTATGAAAAGTTACGATCTATTTCATTTATAAGAGTGGGATATTATAAACGAAACAGTTATAATACAACACTTGTTGTATCAGTTAAAAAAAATCTTGAAAATAAAGTAAAAGCTGTTTTTAAGGCCTATAAATTAATTATTTATTATTTAGGGGAACTGAAAGATTCTAACTTTAAACAAAAGGGATTAATTGTAGCAACAAAGTTTTTCCTTAAATCAATTCTAGGACATAATCTCGAAGTTAAAGATGATATAGTGACTGGTGCTATACTTATGTCTAGGGGGTATAAAAAAAGAGTTAATTTAATTGACGAGTCATTAAGGAAGGATATAAAAGATGAGGATGCGCTTCATGAATTTGATGTATTTAAGCAATATTTACAAAATGAATCTAAAAATGACTTAGCAGTAATGATACCAAATAGGGTTATAGTATATAATAATGATACAACAACTAAAAAAGAGCTTGATGGAATATTAATATTTCCTAATCGTAAATGTAATCAGATTGTATTAATTGAAGCTAAAAATATACATCAAGAACCAGTTAAAGCAATAAGACAGCTTAATGAAATTGATGCGTTAATTACCGATCAGTTTATTGAAATAAGTCCAGCAGAACAATTTCAAGGTTTTGATGCAATCAAAGTATTAAATATAAAGGCTTAATTATAAACTGTGAAGAGATTTTATTATGCTAATATTGTAACTATGATGAAGGGGATAAATTGATATGTATTTTGACACATTAGATTCTGAGGCAAAAATATCATATTTGATTAAGCCTATTTTATTAGTTTTACAAGAGGCTGGCGGTCGTTTGGATCGTTCTGAAATACGTGAACGTATTTGTGATATGGATGAACATATTGCTGAGTTTGAACAGAAAATATATACTTCTAAGAAAACAGGGAACCAATATAAGAAGTTCGATTTTAAGTTTAATTTTGCTATTAAAGAACTAGAATATGTAAAATTAATCAATTATACGAAGTATAACCCACAAATTACATTAACACAGGCAGGATTATCTCTTAATGTGTCTCAATTAGATGTAGAGTTGGATGTTAGAGATAAAGCAAAGGCTTATTGGGAAGAAAGTAGTGCAAAAAGAAAGATTAAAAATAGTATTATTTCTGATTCGGAATCAGATGATGAAGAAGCCGATGCAGATGTTATAGGTAATGATCCAGTTGATGATTTTAAAACAAAATTACAAGAGGCTATAAGTAATATGTCTCCCGCTAAGTTTGAACAATTCTCAAGGGCTTTACTTACTGAAATGGGCGTTAAGTTTACTGAGAAAAGCATTAAAATTTCAAATGATGGTGGTATAGATGGTTATGGATATCATCGTGATGAAGATGATTTTAGGACTACACGAGTAGTTATTCAATGTAAGCGTTATAATTCTGGAAAAGTGGGAGAACCCGAAATAAACCAATTTCTTGGTGCCATGAGTAAGTTTCAAGCCGATTATGGTGTATTTATAACTAATAATCTTTTTACTGAACAAGCACGTTATGCTGCAGCTGAAGGGAAACCTATAACACTTATTGATGGCAGTGAATTGATTAAGCTTGTAATGAAATATGAGCTATATATTACACCTGTAAAAACATACTTATTGGATGACTTTTATCTAGATATATAAAATCTTTTTATATAATTAGCATGTACCAAAAAGACCTGATGTTTATCAGGTCTTTTTTCTCATAATCGCTTATATTACAATATGTATAAGAATATAGATTTGTTTTTTACTTCACTTTTTTGTTTGTTGAGTGAGGTGTAAAATTATATTGGGAGGATTTTAATTTATGAAAAGTAATATCAATCCATTGTGTCAATCTAACGGCTGGATATTAGAACAGAAAAATAATTATAAAAAATGCTATAAGGCAGTTGAGCTTTCTTTAGGTGATGTAAAAATGGAAAAGCGTGTAGTTGAATTAAGAAGAAATTATTTTAAAGCTGGTGGCTTATTTACAATATTGATGGTATTCCTTACCACGGTGACCTCTAATGTTAATCCTAGTATTACGAATGGAGTTATAGGTATAAATTTTCAAAATTATATAACGGTAACAACAATTGTATTAGTTGGAGCCATGATTATTTTATATTCGATAACAATGTGGTTCGATTATAAGTTGAAAAAACATAAAATTTATTATCTTGTACCTTATTTTTTCTTGTCGGTAGTAGTACTACTTTTAGCTATTGGAATAGAAACGAGTAATGCGCTAGTTGCTATTCTAATTTTTATCTTTAGTTTATTATCTTTTCTTTTACCGATTGCATACTTTATTTACCATAAAATAATAGACTATGATGCTCGTTTAATAGTTTTAGATGAGCTCATTGAAGCTCTAGAAAATAAATAGTCAATAATAAATAGAGATGATTACGGATGGATTAACCATAGTAATTATCTCTATTTTATTTTATATAAATTTTGACTTCATTTTATTTTCATTTGTTGTGGTAAAGACGTATAATATAAATATCATTATATATAGTTTTCCTGAAAGGGGATTTATTATGAGTGTTAGTTATGTAGGGGAATTATTTGGTAGAGAGAGTATATTAGATTCTTTATCAAACCGTCTTGAGATTGCCTTAAAAGGAAAAGGTTGTATTGATTTATTACATGGTGATGCTGGAATTGGTAAAAGTGCAATAATAAATAAGTTTGCTACCCTACATCCAGAAGTACAAACCTTGTATGTACAATGTTCTGCTTTGACTGATGCAGATGATTTGTATAAGCCTTGTTCGGATCTTTTGAATAGTATAGAGTCGATTAAATGGCAAGAACAATCTAAAGTGAAAAAGTTCTTTGGCTCTTTTAATATGGAAAAAGTTTTTGATGTAGGTGGTAAAATTCTGGGATTTATTCCTGGATTGGAATTACCGAGTGCAATTATTGACCTAGCTATCTCTGCCTATGCAGGGGATACAAATCCGGAGGTGTTAGCCGAGACCTATAAAAATGATAAAGTTAAGCTCTATTCAGATATCATATTGGGCCTTAGTATGGAGAAACCGTTAGTTGTAGTTTTTGATGATCTTCATTGGGCAGATCGAGGGACTATCAATGTGTTTAAACATATCTTTCAAATTATGTTGGAGGCTCGACAAGGATTAAATAATAAAAAATTTAATTTGTTATTAATTGGTTCATTACGAGGTTCAGAAGCTAAGGCTGATTCACTTCATAATGGTATTAATGAAATGTTTAGCTTTATGGATCGTTACAATTTTGGCCGAACTCAAAAATTGATGATTCAACATGAGGTCCAAGAACTAGATGCTGCATCAGTTCAAGCTCTTATTACCTATAATTTTGATAATGATGAAAAACTTTCTGACGGATTGAAACGTTGGTTATGTGAGTCTAGTAATGGTAATCCGTTGTTATTGTCCAATCTTATAGATGTATTACGCGAAAATGGTGCAGTTGAAAGTACGTCCACTGGATGGATCGATTTTAATGAAGTTAGTTATGTATCTGATGGTCCTGTATTAAAAGGTAGAATGTTACGTCTTGAAAAGCAAGGAGCCTTTAGAAGTAAGTCTGTAGTCGCTCTTGAGGCATTGCGCAACTTAACAGATACAGAATTGAAGATTCTATATGTAGCCTCTATTTTTAAGGAATATTTTACTATTGAAAGCTTAGCTCATGTTTGTAAGATTATTGAATCAGATTTATACTGGCCAATTAATAGATTAATTAAAATGGGCTTTATTGTTGAACAAGGTGAAGTAGATAATGGATTAGAAGTCCAAAATCGCTACCAAATTAAATCTAAAGCCTTAATTGAAGCACTCCGAAATGATATGTCTGTTCATCAAATTACTTATTATGAGGATTCTTTAGGTGAGTATTATTCTTCTAAAATAAAAGATATTGACTATATGGAAGAGACTGTTGATAGCTTAGACTTATCTGATATAGTTGCTAAACCAGTTATCTCTGATAAGTATAGTAAGATTAATAAAGTTAGAGATTTCTATCATAAAATGGCTTCTTATCATTATATGAAAGGTAAAAACTCACTAAAAGCGATAGAACATGGTTTATTTGGCATTGAACGACTAGTAGAGCGATATAAAGAAACTAAAGAACAAACACCGTCGCCTTTAGAGTTAGATGGATTATATAAGACTATTGAGTCTCAGATTTCTTTATATGATACTCTTTTTGATAAGGTGATAGATGAATTGATTTTAGTTAAACATAATGATAATGAATTAATTCAACATCTCAAAATACGTGCATTAAAAATCTATGCTCAATTTTATGGCTGCTTTGGTCAATATTCTAAAGCTAGTCAATTTAAATACGGCTCTTATGTTAACCAGCTTTACTGAGTCAGAGATAGATGACGCAGAGTTAATGTTAGCTGTTGCAGAGATTAATATTGATAGTGGTAATTTTACAAAAGCAGGACAGATAATAGGAAGGCTTTTAGACTATTTAAAGGAGTATGGGAATTCTTGGGAGCCATCACAATATGACGATATAATTGAGGATCTATTATTACTAATTAGTATTGATTCCTCCTTACAGGCCAAATATATATCTAAAGTGACTTCAGTTGCTATTACACTAAAGTCTGAATGTATTATTGATGCACAGTTTGCAGAGCTTGAATTTTATTTGCGTCATAATGATCTTGAGAGAGCCAAAGAATTAATAATACAAATAGAAAGCACACATTCAGATATAAACTGGGCCCATTATTTAGGCACTCAAATATGTACATTATGTTTATATAAGATTCCAAAAGATGTTGATGAACAGTTAGAGCTTTTAGCTGATGATTGGAATGCTCAATATAATTATAAACTAAAAAAAGATTATCAATGGGGCATGAATGTATGTAACTTATTTTTACCAGTCTTGTTAAAAGAAATTAAATCATTAGATGAGGACTCAATGTCTATCACTGTAGAGGAGGCATTGGCACTTTTATCATGGCTTTATAGTTTTTTAAGATTAAAGCCGAATGTTGCTATTCAAAATCATACGGATGATGAATATATTCAATCGGTTTATAAAGGCCGCGCTCTAGAGTTACAATCACAAGCGATTAATATTTTAGAAGTTAATAAGCATAATATTGATTTACAGGCTATTTATAACTGGTTTTATAATCAGATTAAAAGTGGACTATATATTGAAGAAAGAGACTCCATATTGCGATACTTTTTAACTAGCTGGCCTGAGTATATTGATAGTAAACATATAGAATATTTATTTATAGAGTCTATGAATTCAACTGAAATAGTATCTAATATAAGTCGGTATGAAATTAATATAGCTGCGTGGCGTGACTATTATGAACTAAAACCAAGTAGTGATTTAGCAGATTTAGTTGTTCATTCATTAGAAGAAACAATCAAAGCCTTAGGAAATAATCTGTTTGTAGTAAAATTGGTTGATGGAATATTATTAAAAATTAATGATTTTAAGAAACTTGTAGATTGTAATAAATATATTAGATTAGCAGTAGATATTTGTTTGGAATATAGTGAGTATCATGAGGCTAGAAATCTTTTAAAATATGCATCTAAATTATTATCCGATGAACTAACTCTTAAGATAGATGAATTAGAAAATAAAGAAAATGAAAAGTGTTTAGATAAGAGTAATCTTGAATTATTTTCATATAATGGAGAGGATCAATTTTCTAGATTTATTACTGCTGAAAAACTAATTAATCAGGCAGAGTCACTTTTATCAGATTATGAATCTGATGAGGAAATAGACGATTCTGACATTATCGAAGGATTAAAGTTATATGTATCTGCTTATAATTTAATGAAAAACAATGAATATGCAGAAACTAAAATAGATGATATATGTGAGTGTATTGCAAATTATATTGATGAACTTGAAGAGGTTGATTTATCAGAACTCGTAGATATTTTTGGGGAAGAATCTATTTATGAGATTCCAGAATTAAGTCAACTTGTATTGCAACTCAAATTCCAGTATGAAGCATTACAAATTAATCAAACTCTAGGGGATGTTAATAGGGTTGTTGAATGTCTAGCAAATATGATTTCAGCTGTAGAGGAGGCCATTAATCCGGGTGAATCTAACGATGATGAGGATACTATTGAAAATGAACTAGAAGAGGGGCTTTCCTATAATGAAGTAGATAATGCACTAAAAGCATTAGATCTTTCAATTAAAGCTATTTTATCTTTACATCAACAATTATTAGTTGAAAATACTATGTTAGATACTACATTAGAACAATATTTTGAATTTAATCAATTAAGTGGCTTTGATTTTGCTGATGAATATATTATTCCTAGTGTTAAATCATCTGTAGAGCAAATTGTACAGAATGTTGATAATCCTATTTTGACTAATTATGTTGATAGTTTGTTAGCTGTTAATGATCCATTTTAATTATTTTTAGTAACATGTATAGCCAAAGTTTCTAAATGATTCTTGGCTATAATGTTAGAGGTTATTATGAATAATATTTTTTCTTTTGCTACCGGTGAGTTATCTCAAGATGCTTTTATTTGTTGGTGTCTAAATTGGATTAATGAGCCAGATACTGTAGCTACACATAGATATCGTCAACTTGGTTTAGATTTACTAGCAAAGTTAATAGATAAGCCATCAAATTGTGATAAACTTTTAAAGGTAGACATCAAATCAATAGATAAAGTAATCTTGGTGCAGCAGGTTTTAAATATTGATGTACTAGCTATAATTCCTCAATATAAGTTAGCTATTATCATAGAAGATAAAACAAATACTAGTGAACATGATAATCAAATTAGTTTTTATAGAGGCTCACTTAAGACGGTTTTTGAGAATAAGAAACCTCGGAATGCTTATAGTAAATTAGATAAAGCTTTTAAGTTAGTAGAACTTAATATAGACTATGCTGATATAGCAAACTATCATATTCATACGGTCTATTTTAAGACAGGATATTACTTTGATTATGATTGGCAAGTAGCTCATAGCGATTCGGTGGATAACTATTTAACGGGACCTATGTTTTGGGATATCTTAAAAAATTATGACGACTGTGAAAGCGATATCCTAAAAGGCTATTGTGAGCATATAAAAAATCAACTAGATTGGTATCAAATCGTATCTAAAATTAATGGGCAATATGATGATGAATGTTATTATATTAAATGGGAACGTATCACGCAGCATGGTTTATTGCAAATTATATTTGATAACGAAAATATAGATGGTTCCTGGCTATGGAAGGATATGAGTATATATCCTAATCAATATAGTACCGGTACAAATCAGGGAGGCAGTCCGTGGACTAACCGACGTTTTTGGAGTCGAACAGAATCAGATGCTATCTGGTCTAATCCTCCAACTAGCTTTAAGCCTTGGCTGTTTTGGCGTGTAGATCATGACTCAAAAGGGTTATATTTATCGTTGCGATATTATAATAATGATTCTAGTGAAGCTGGGAAGGTATTACGTAAAAAGGTATATGCTCAACTTAATACTATGATTGATGAAATAATTTTGAATCAATTGGACACATTAAGCTTTACTTATAATCAATGTGTCACAAGACCTTGTCATGGTAATTATTATGAAAATACTTTGATTCATATTGGGATTGAACCTGTGTTAGCCTCTTGGGATGAAAATAAAGGACAGCCGTTTATAAAGTTGTTACGAGATATTGATAGTAAGCTAAGAGATGTTATTATATCGTTTGATTGGAAAAGTTTTTAAGTTATAACAATAAAACAGGGAAAAGAATCATATGATTCCTTTCCCTGTTTAGATATGATATAATTTATATCAAAGTGAGGCATAAATGGTTTGGTCGCCAGACTTCGCTTCTAGTGTTTAAAATTGAAGAAACGGTCTGACATCATGTCAGGCCGTTTCTTCATGTTTAAATGGAGTTATTAGTTGTGTAATTTTCGTTTACCGTATAATTTTAGGGCTATAGCAATAATTGTATTTATTACAAACAGAGCGGCAAAGCATTCTAAAGCAGTAGTATAGCCATATCCTGCTTCGTGAAAGTATGATACGAGCATAGGGCCAACGATGCCAGCCAATCCCCAAGCAGTTAGAATACGACCATGAATAGTAGAAAGCTGACGTATACCGTAGAGATCTGCAAGATATGCTGGCATACAGGCGAATCCACCGCCATAGCATGTGATAATGAGAAGAATTAAAATTTGGAATGTTAGCGCACTATTGGTTTGGGCGAGTAGATAGAATGCGACGATTTCTATAATAAAGAATAGTATGTAAGTTTGTGCTCGACCAAGGTAATCAGAGATAGTAGACCATGCAATGCGCCCACCGCCATTGAAGATACCGATGATACCAACCAGTGATGCAGCTGCTGTAGGTGTCATACCAATGGCTTCTTGCGCCATAGGGGAGGCTAAGGATAGGAGGCCTATACCACAGGTAATATTAATAAAGAATACCCACCAAAGGGCACCGAATTGCCAAGTTTTCATGGCATCATTGGCTAGCATGCCATGGGTATGAACGTACATGGTAGATCTATCCTTACTAGTTCGAGTGGGGTGTTTTTGTTGAGGTGCTTTCAAATAGAGTGAAGAGGCGCCCATAATTACGAGATAGATTACACCGAGGATAATGAAAGTATCCACCAATCCAACCTGAGCTACAAGGTATTGCATAAGAGGCCCTGCAATGAGAGAAGCAAAGCCAAAACCCATAATAGCTAAACCAGTAGCAAACCCTGGGCGATTTGGAAAGTATTTCACGAGTGTAGAAACTGGTGTTATATAACCAATGCCTAGTCCAATGCCACCGATGATGCCGTAGAAGAGATAGAGTAAGGTAAGATTGTGTATGCTAAGTGCGTAGGCCGTACCCAATAATCCGGTTACCCAGAATAACATAGCGAGAAGTCCACTTTTCTTAGGGCCAATTTTTTCTGCAAAGGATCCAAGAAAGCCCGCAGATAGTCCGAGCATTAAAATAGCTAATGAGAATGTCCATGTTGTTTGCGATAAGGTAAAACCCATATCTGCCATAATGGGACGTGTGAGTACGCTCCATGCGTATACGCTACCAATGGATATGTGCAGACCAATGGCTGCTAATGCAATAAACCAACGATTTCTCATAAGAAAACTCCTTTCATATAGGTGAGATATTCAGATATAGATAAAGAAGCATTTGTTACGAGAAGGCGATAAAAAAGACCATCTGAACAAAAGCTTGCCCAGACGGTCGGCTATCACACAATGTGTGCTACTGTGCATGTAGTTAATTCTACGTATCCGTCAGCCCAGTAGGAATATATTACGAATATAGCAATTGAAAGGACATCTTGTCGGTGATATAAGTCACTATCGTATGCACTATGAGGATTTATAAAAGAAAACAAGGAAAGAAATCCTTAGATTCCTTTCCTGATTTAAATATGATATAATTTATATCAAAGTGAGGCATAAATGGTTTC
>OGKM01000485.1_pt1 | contig 18759 bp, 9 predicted proteins | sample 1572501 | NCBI WGS metagenome assembly OGKM01 (sample SAMEA2582154, study PRJEB24529) | metagenome | biome: Human gut stool | place: China | collected 2011
GATGGACTATATTTCTTTTTTATCTCTATATTTGTGACGTGAACCGATGAATCTTATTAGTATGGCAAAACAAAAAGACGGCTTTCTGGGCGAACAGGCATTGGTGTTGCCTCCTGCCATTGTGCAACGTATGAAGACTGATCCTGCAACTTCTATACTCTATATAACCGATATAGGCTATTATCCAAAGGCTTATAATCACTTTCGGGAGCGGGAAACTCCGATTGACCAGTATGTGTTTATCTATTGTACGGAGGGTAGGGGATGGTTCAGTCTCGATGGGCAGAAACACCCGGTAGTGCCTAACCAATACTTTATACTTCCTGCAGGACTTCCTCATGCGTATGGCGCTGATGAAAAGGAACCATGGACAATTTACTGGATTCACTTCGGAGGAACACTTGCTCCGCTTTATTGTACGCATCGTACCTGTAGGCTCACGGATATAAAACCGGGAATGCATTCGCGTATTAGTTACCGGACAGAACTGTTTGAGGAGATCTTTCGGGTACTGAAGATGGGGTATAGCTTGGAGAATCTTTCATATGCCAGCTCTGTATTCCATCATTATTTGGGATCATTGCGCTATCTCAGAGAGTATCGGGAGGCTGTTTCAGAGCATCGTCCGGCAGGAGAAGAAGATCCTGTAAATGCAGCTATTCATTATATGAAGGAGAATCTGGGCAAGAAGCTGACTTTAGCCGAGCTGGCTGATTACACGGGGTATTCATCCTCATATTTCTCTAATCTGTTTTTGAAGCGTACAGGATATGCCCCATTGAGTTATTTTAATCAGATTAAGATTCAGAAAGCCTGTCAGTTTCTCGATTTTACCGATATGAAAGTGAATCAGGTCTGTTATAGAGTGGGTATTGAAGATGCTTATTATTTTTCACGGCTGTTCAGCCAGATAATGGGAATGTCTCCCAGGGAATATAAAAAGGTAAAGAAAGGATAAAAGGAAGACAGCAAAGAAGAAAGGTGTGTCGAAACTCGTATTCACCACGGATTATCACAGATTAAGAGTGTTGATAACCAATGACGGGAAATTCACTCTGTGCTACTCTGTGTCCTCTGTAGTGAGTTCCGACACGCCTTCCTTCTGATAAATACTACATTTTTATTTTCTCTGCCAGTCTGATGTCTTTAGAGGAGGCGCCTACTAGAATTTCAAATTCACCTTTTTCAAATACCCATCGGTTTTGTTTGGCGTTGAAATACTGGAATGCGTCTTCACTCAAACCGATTTCTATCTGTTTGCTTTCTCCTGCTTTCAGATATACCTTGTCGAAACCTTTTAATTCTTTCAAAGGACGTGGCTCTTTAGATTGCATGTCGCGTACATAAAGTTGAGCGACTTCATATCCGTCTCGCTGTCCGGTATTGGTTACAGTGAATGAAACGACGAGTTGCTTCTGTTTTTTATCCGTCATACGGATGTTGAGGCCCGAATAGTCAAAGGTGGTATACGAAAGACCGAATCCAAAAGGGAAAAGGGGTTCGATACCTTTTTGATCGTATCCACGGTAACCGGTGAATATTCCTTCTGTATAATACACTTTCTTTTCCTTGCGAGTTTCATCGTAATGACCGCAGGCAGGTGAGTCTTCCCATCTTTTCTCGATAGTGAATGGCAGCTTGGCTGACGGATTCACTTTACCCGAAAGAATATGAGCTAAAGCATGTCCGCCTTCCTGCCCCGGATAGAGGGCGTGTACTACCGCAGGCACCTGATCGATCCATCGGGTCATGTTTATTCCGCCTCCTGCATGGATGGCAACTATCAACTTAGGATTTACTTTTACCAGTTCCTGAATTAACATATCTTGTCCGTAAGGCAGGTCGAAAGGACGGTCGCGCCCTTCCAGTTCGATACTGCCATCCAGTCCGGCACAGAAAACCACCAGATCGGCTTTGGCAGCCAGTCGTTTCGCTTCAGAAAAGTCAATATCACTTTGATAAGCATATCCCATCCGGATCTCTGCCGGTGTACTGCGTTGGTTGCAGAACTCCAGCCGAATATGTTTGGCATCCCCTTTTTTTGCGGAAATTGCGGTATTGCGAACATCGAATGATTGAGATTGAGAGGCATCCAATGCTAATGTTCCGTCTATCCATAAACGATAGGCACCTTGTGCGTCGACAAAGAATCGGATACTGTCTGTTTTCTCGACATCTACATATCCTTCCCAGCACACCCGATAATCATTTCCCAATTTACTTTCGTTGAAAGGATATCCCCACCATTCATAATTTACCGTGCGGTCGGTGCGGCGGAGAATCAATCCGCTTTCTTCTTTATCGGTTTCTATAGTTCGGTCGGCCGATTGATTAACACTTACAGTTCTTCCTGCCGCTACTGCTTGTTGTTGGATCATTTTATCCGAGAGTGTGGCAGAAGTGTCGGAAGATAGTGCATAATAGCTCGCTTCCAGTCCGGGTTTACCTTCTTTCGTACGGAATTTACTGTTACGGAATAAGCGGGGTTTGAATTGGTTGGATATTCCTTCCGTGTAAAGTACGGTTGCTTCCGGAAACTCCTGACGGATACCTTCTAACGCTGAAACTACATACCAGGGATGAACTTTTGAACTTCCCCCACCACCGTAAACGATGCTGTTTACATTGTATATTCTATCCGAAACGATAGCCGGATTGGCAGTCGGTCCGATCACAGCTATCACTTTGGGGCGGTGGATCGGTAAGGTATTCTGTTCATTCTTTAACAGGATGATTCCTTCACAAGCGGTATTCAGAGCCATCTGATTGGCTTGAGGATTAAAAGTCGGAATATCGGTGTCTTGCTGAGGCCTGTCGAAAAATCCCATTGAAATACAGGCACCATAGATGCGGCGCACTTTATCATTGATTACTTCTTCTGTAACCTTTCCTTCTTTGACAAGTGGGAGAAGTTCTTTGCGGGTGAACCAGTCATTGCTGCCCATCTCAAGATCCAAACCGTAGTTTGCGGCATTTTCGGCGGAATAGGTACATGCCCAGTCAGACATTAACATGCCTTTGAAGCCCCAGTCTTTCTTTAAAATATCGATCAGATGTTTGTTTTCAGTGCAATATACTCCGTTCACTAGGTTATAACCCGTCATGACAGCCTTGACACCTGCTTTTTGCACAGCAGCTTTGAAGGGAGGCAGATAGATTTCCTGTAAGGCACGTTCGGATACTTCGGTACTGACGGTGTATCGGTCAAATTCTTGATCGTTGGCTGCGAAATGTTTGATGGTAGCAATGACTCCTCCGTCTTGCACTGCTTTTATAAAGGGGACTACCATCTCGGATGCCAGATAAGGATCTTCACCAAAATATTCAAAATTACGGGCTCCTTTTGAAGCCCGATAGTTGTTAACTCCGGGAGCTAAGAGAAAATGAATACCTCTTGCACGCCATTCCTGAGCATACATTGCTCCTGTTTTCTCTGCCAGATTTTTATTCCAAGAGGCAGCCAGCGAAAGTGCTGATGGAAATGCGGTGGCGCGTCCGAATAATCCCCAGGATGCAACGCCCAGCGGACCGTCGGCCAGTTTGAATGCCGGTATTCCTAATCGTTCGCAGGGGTGCAGATAGAAATCATTGTATCCGGAAAGCAGGTCGATTTTTTCTTCCAGAGTCATTCGTTTGATAAGATCGTCTACTCTTTCTTCAGTGGATAATGTCGTGTTCTGAAATGGGTACTGGCTTTGGGCATGTAGCTTGCAAGGAAAAAGCAGTCCTATACCCAGGCTCATGGTAAGGAAAATGTTTTTCATGTGTTTTTTCTGAATTAAATGTTTATTGAGTGATGTTGCAAAGTTCTAAAAAAGAGGGCTTATTGCAAAATAGAAAGCCCTCTCTTTTAGAATAAAGAGTGTTAAATTAATGTATAGTTTCTATCATTTCATTTCCGTTTCTTACGGGTTGTTTAATCAGTTCCGGCAGATTATAAGTTTTAGTGAACGTGTCATAAAAGTCCGGATCTTTTTGGGGCATCAGGAAGGGTTTCCCCGCTTTTCCGGTTTCCGGATCGAAACTGGCAAAGAAAGGGCGAGCCCAAAGCCCGTCCAACCGTTTGCTGCTGAAAACAAACCAGCGTCCGGATGATGACCATGTATGGAAACTCTCCACGTCGTTGCTGTTCACTTCATTTAAAAGCCGTATTTCTCCTGTATCCATTGTCAACAGACAAAGTTCGCTTTCCGGATGCCAGATGGAGAAGTTTCCATAATCCGACAGGGTGAACATCAAGTATTTACCATCGGGAGAAACCCTTGGGAAAGAGACACTTTTTCCCTCTTCGGAGGCTCTGTACACACACTCCGGCGTACCGAATTTACCGGATTCCGGATCGAATCCTATCCTGCACAGGTCATAACGGATACTGTCCAGCGGCATCTTCTCTTTATAAGCGTTTCCCCGGCAGAAATACAGTGTTTTCCCGTCCGGTGTCCAGTTGGGGAATGTTTCCATATACCGCTCCCCGCATATCAGGGAGTCAGTGAGGAATGTTTTCTTTTCGGTATCATAAACCATCAGGTCGGCAGCCAGGTCGGATACCTCTATGGGTTTTTGTCCCGATGAATGGAAGAACTGCTGTATCTCATTCATTGAGAATGCGATGTATCTTCCTGAAGGATGCCAGGCCGCATAGGTTCCCCCGTTCTTGAATCCCTCCGGTTTGGTGTTTACCTTTTCCACTTTCCCGTTTTTGCATACCAGTGTCCCTCCCGACTTTCCCCGCACATGCACCATCATGGTTTCCGGAGAGTTTTGATTGAACGTATGGCAGTTGATGCACTGTTTGCCGAAATTTCGGTTCTCCGCTATCGGAGTCTCTTCATAACCTGTCAGGTCTCTCTGGTAAATCCCCATTTCGTTCCATAGTTCATATCCCGGGTACAGCAATCGGTAGACCAGGTATTCATCTATCGGTTCGTTCGATATGGTATCCTTGATATCCGCATAGCGTGTCCATTTCCCTCCCCTCAGCAGGGTGATGCGGATGAATATTTCTTTTCCCGCGGCTTTTTGGAGAAGTTTCTTCCATTTCTTTGTCGGTATAATCACTTCGGGACTCTTGCTTGTGCAGAGGATGTCCGCCGTCTCCCCTGTGCCTATTTCCGTCTGGAAGGCATCCGCGTTCTCCCCGATCCTGAAATTGGGAGGTGCAATATTCAGCGGGAATGTGACTCCCGCATAATCGGGATATATACAGGGAATACTGTCCGTGCAGGTATCCGGTTTGCCGCATTGGGCGGTGCATGCCTGCAGGCTCCAGCTGAGAACCGTGATAAGAAGGATATAGATTGTTTTCATGTCTTTACATATTAGTTCCTTATGATTTTGTCTCCATACGGACTGATGAAGTTCAGGTAATACCAGTAGGTGTTTCCGAACTCCGCTTTCAGCCTCTGCATTTGCCTGTTTTTATACAGGCTGTAATACCTTTGGAATCTCTTTTCGGTGTTTTCGCTGACGTTGAATCCTGATTTGGAAAACGTTTCCCCGTCCACTCCCAATTTATATATGTATAGTGCTTCTTGGTATGCGGGTGGCATTTCCGGATATTTAAAGTGCCTGATGAACTTCAGGTTATCCACAAAGCGTACTACGTTATTGCTCAGCAGTAGGTCACTCATCAGGTATTCAAAAGCCATTCTGTTTGTCGTGTCCTGCTCACACAGATACTGTAATTCCGGTCCTATATTGATGACGTTTGCAAATCGTGCGGGATGTTCCTTATTGTTTTCAAGTGCCATGCGCAGTCCCGGTACACTGCCTGCATAAAGTTGTTTTTCCAATTCTTCGGCATCTTTCCGATAGAAGAGGGACTGCTTCAGGAGATTGATGAACCGTCGTGCCACTTCAGGTCTTTTGTTTACTATGTTGTATCGTGCCAGGTTAAGCAAATGGGGTGCCGTTTCTCCCCATACCACCATTGCTTCGAATTCCCACCGCTGTGCTTCGTTGATGTACCCTAAGTCTTCATATATAAAATGTCCGTACTCACTCTCACGGCTATCGCTGTTCCATGGGAAGTATAGCGCCTTGACTCCCAGTTTTTGTGGGTAATCGAATAGTTGATAAGGCAATTTTCCCGTATGGTACAGAGCCAGGTTGTGAAAGTAGGAGATCAGCTGGTTGGTTCTTCCCGAGTTGATATATTTTTCGGTTTGTGTCAGTACATTTTCCCAATTCTTTTCTTTTACCCTCTTTTCCGCCATTATCATTCGGTGTTCACTCATGTTATAGGTTTGGACAAAAAAGTAAAATGAAGTGCCTGCGTAAATTGCTATTAGTAAGCTGTATATTAAAAGACGGTACTTATTGTTTGGGGGAAGTGGAGAATAAATTTTTCGGATAAAAGACCAAGGGCGAACTGTGATTTGATGAAAAAGGCTCATAATCAGAAGTCCCAGGAAGGTAGCGATGATTGGTGTTAATGAATGGTCGACAGTCATTGAATAGAGGAACAAATATATAGAAGGTATTAGTGATAGCAGTAGCAGATCATTGTGCCCTGTAATTTTTTTTATGGCATCGTTAGTCAGTAAATATATGAGGGCTAAAATTCCTGCAAGTAAAATGCTGCCTATAGTAGGTATGTGAAAAAATTGTATAATAAATGCTGTCAGATAACTCATCCATCCTTGTGACTGGATATGTTGTAGAAAAAAAGTTTTGGAATATAGAAAAAGATGATGTTGTTCCTGATAATAAATCACATGTGATAACACACTCTGATAACAGAGAAAATAAATAAAGAAAAGAAAAATGAAGAGTATGTAAGGGAAGTACTTTCTCATGATAAGTGCTGCTTAAATATGGGAAAATTCACGGACTCTCTACATTTAAATATTATAGAGTCCGTGAATTTGTGTGTTAGATATTAATATCCCGGATTTTGAGTTAACTTGGGATTTAAATCAATTTCAGATTGAGGAATCGGGTAGATATAATTATGGTCTTCATATCTACTACCGGCCAGTTTAACATTGTCACCCTCGTACAGAACACATACCTTTCCGCCATCTTTGGGATCTGCATTAACCGCATCGTCTACCATTTTGTATTTAATGCCAAGGAATGGTGCGTTCAACACATCTTTAGCAATACCCCAACGGCGAATATCCCATTGACGCTTTCCTCCTTCGAGAGCAAACTCAACGCGCCATTCATTACGTATACGCTGACGAAGATCATCTTGAGTCGCGCAGTAAGTCGGCTTGGTTGCATCTGTCTTTTGTAATTCCGGCATACCTACGCGGCGACGGACCTGATTAACAGCTTCAAAAGCAGAATCGTCCAGTGGTGAAACTTCATTTTTGGCCTCAGCATAGGTTAACAGAACTTCTGCATAACGGATAGTTACCCAATCTTTTCCCATTTCCCAACCTGCTGATTGAGGGTCAATACTTGGGTCAAGCCATTTCTGTTGATAATATCCTGTTGCTGTAGCATCACCATGCTGTGCAATACCAGTGCTTCCACTTGATTTTAGTGGAGCTACTTTAATTGTCACGCCATACATTTCCTCACCATCGTGTAAAACGTTAACCTCTAAACGAGGGTCACGGTTAGCAAATGGATTTTTTTCCGAATAAATTTTAGATTTGCTGATAGGAGCTCCTTCACTGTCTTCGAATGCATCTACCAGACTTTGAGTCGGATTCAAACCACCCCAACCTTTTGTCGGAAAGCATTCCCATCCAATTAGGTAGTTTGTTTTATCAGGTGCGTTGTACTGTACTGCAAGAATAATTTCTTCACAACCGTCTGTCTTTTCCCAGAATAATTCTTGGTACTTTCCAGTGTTTTCTTTGTCGTACAGATCATATTTATTTAGATCCATAACAGATTTTGCAGCTGTAGCCGCTGTTTCCCAATTGCCAAAATACAAAGCTGCTCTTGCTTTCATCGCCATAGCGGCACCTTTGGTTATGCGTCCCCACTGTGTAGCCGGCCATTCTTCTGGTAAGTAGCTGAAAGCTTTATCGAAGTCGGCCATTATTTTGGTGTAGATCTCATCTTTAGATGTACGGGTAATATCCTCTACATCAGTTAATTTTAAAGGCTGATCGATGTATGGGACGTCTCCGAATTTACGAATCAATTCAAAATAAATATAACCTCTGAAGAAGTAAGCTTGTCCGGCTATTGGTTCCTTATCCGACTGAGATAATTCCATTTCTTCTAATTTCTGTAATACCAGATTACATCTACGAATATATCCGTAATCCTCTGACCATCCTTGGTCAGCAGGGTCGTATACGCCTTTGGACACGTTTCCATTAGCCCACTTGATACCATGTACTGCATTGTCTGAATTGATATCTTCATCTATATCCCAATTGGGAAGACATCTATAAATATCAGAAACGGCCATTTCCGCATCTGTTTTTGTTTTCCAGAAACTTCCGTCTGAAAGTTCTTCTGTTGGATAACGATCCAGAAAATCGCTACAAGAGGTAAATCCTGTTAGCATAACGGACGCTATAATATATAAAATTTTATTTTTCATATTTTGTTATATTATTTTATTTTAGAATGAAACTTTTAATCCGATTGAAACTTTTTTTACGTTTCCATAAGACCAACCACGTTCATTGCCTTCTTCTGGATCGATACCTTCCAAATCACTGAACGTCAATAGATTCTCTCCGGCAACATAAAGCTTTGCTTTTTGAACACCCAGTTTGCTTAAGAAACTGTTAGGCAGATTGTATCCCAGGGAAATAGTTTTTAAACGTACATATGAGGCATTTTGTAGCCAGAATGAAGAAGTTGTGAAATTCGTTTGACTGTCTTTGGTGATTCTTGGGTAAGAAGCGTTGTGATGCTCCGGAGTCCAACGATCCAAATGTCTCTTTAGTGCATTAGCTCCGTTGTAGAATGCATAAGCTGCTTCGGCCATGTAATAGCCATCCACATCAAAAGCTCCCTGGAACATGGCAGAGAAATCAAAATCTTTATAGTATAAAGTCAGATTTAAGCCTGTAGTCCAACTGGGGAAATTCTTACCAATGATTTGGCGGTCTCCGTCAGCGGTAATTTTGCCATCTCCATTCAAATCAAGGTATTTGATGTCTCCCAATTGTTCTTTGCCGGTGCGTTTCGGATAATTGGCTAATTCATCGTCAGTGTTAAAGTATCCGTTGGCTACGTAACCATAATATGAACCAATTGGATTGCCTTCGATGTACCATAATTTATCATTTTTTGAATTAGCACCTTCCGTACCATTCATATCGATGATTTCATTTTTTACATATGCAATATTAAGGTTTACAGCATAACTCCAATCTTTGTTGATACGATTGTTGTGCAATAAATTCAAATCAAAACCAGTGTTTTCTACACTACCTGCATTTTGTGCAGGAGCGCCCATACCGATCACACCTTGTATAGGCATGTACAACAACATATCATTTGTTTTCTTTTTATAAACAGATAATTCGAATCCAAACATATTGTTTAGAAAACCGGCCTCTAGTCCTAACTCATAATTTGTAACGGTTGCCCATTGTAAGTTGTTGTTTACGTAACGGCTTTCGTAAGCGGTAGAATACAGGCTATTACCAAACATATATTTTTCGTAAGCATATGTCGGTATTGCCGGATAAATATCATCCGGATCTAATTCTTCGTTACCGGTTTTTCCCCATCCAAGACGCAGTTTCAAGTTGCTAATCCATGATACATTGTCTTTGATAAATGTTTCTTCCGAAATTCTCCATCCGGCAGAGATTGCTGGGAAAACACCCCAGCGATTATCTTTTGGAAAACGTGAAGAGGCATCCGCACGTAAATTGGCTTCAAACAAGTACTTATTCATAAAGTCATACTGGACACGTCCGAAGTAGGATAGACGAGACATTTCATATCCACCGTCTTCATTTTTTTGTGAAGATGCATCCAGGGTATTCAATGATTCCGTTAATTCATTGTTGCCACCGCCCTTTCGAGAAGCTTTGGTAAATTTATAAATGTGTTCGAATGATTCAAAACCTCCCAGAACTGCTATTGAATGTTTGCCGAAAGTTTTATTATAATTGGCTAATACCTGACTTGTGTATCGGTTGTGATTATAATACTCGTCGTAACCTTCGCGAAGTCCGGAGTCGAAATTACCATAAGTGAAATGCTTTTTAAAGCCTTCTTGATTGGTGTAATCATGGCGAAGAGAAAATACTCCTTTAACGCTTAGTTCCGGTAAAATATTAATTTGTGCATAGGCAGTGGCATTTAATTGCTGTGCTGTACTGCGGGTAAAACCGGATTGATCTTGAATTGCTACCGGGTTATCTTTTCCTGAATAATTGAAAGAACCGTCTTCAGCATATACCGGGTCTGTCGGATATGAACGACTCACACCCTGCGCTACTGTGACGTATCCCATCCAACCATCTTCTTTAATACCACGATATCCGGATGCATTAACACCTACAGAGACATACTTGTTAATATCTGAATTCAGACTCATACGTGCGTTATAGCGTTTATAGCTAATTTCATCTGTCAGACCTCCTTGGTTGGTATACCCGATGGAAGCATTATAAGTGGTCTTTTCAGAACCGCCACTGATAGATAAATTATGCATTTGCTCAAAAGCACTCTTTTTGAACGCTTCATCGTACCAATTTGTACTGGGGTAAGTTCCATTACGATAATTCTCGATATCTTCATCCGTAAAAGGAAGTACTGCGTTCGGATTTTCGTTGTGAACTGCTTCATTGTATAGTATAGCATGTTCATAAGCATTGACATACTGACGTTTCACAACAGGAGAAGCCCATGAAACAATACCTGAGTAGTTTATATGCGTTTTCTCACCTTTCTTACCTTGTTTGGTAGTGATTACAATAACACCATTGGCTGCTTGTACACCATAGATAGCCGATGATGCAGCATCTTTCAATACAGTTAGCGTTTCAATGTCCGAAGGATCTATTGTATCCATGGTTCCGGGAACACCATCTACAATAACCAATGGGCTGGCAGCATTAATAGAGTTCTTACCGCGGATGGTAATACTACCCGTTTGTGATCCCGGAGCACCCGAAGTTTGAATAGAAGTTACACCCGGAATTTGTCCGGCAAGTGCGGCAGACACACTGGCAACGGAACGAGACTCTAAGGCATCAGCACTGATTGATGCTACAGAACCTGTTAGATTGGCTTTCTTCTGTACACCATATCCCACTACTACGACCTCATCCAGTGTTTTAGTATCTTCTTTCATGATGATATTATAAGAAGCTACACCGGTCTTCAACGATACTGTTTCAGGCATATAACCGATATAGGTAATCTGTAATTCATTACCACCTACATTCAGGCTGAATTTTCCGTTGATATCTGTGATGGTACCGTTAGTCGGATTTCCTTTTTCTATAACCGATGCTCCGATGATGGCTTCTCCCATTGCATCTTTCACAACTCCCGAAATTTTTCTTTGTTTCTGTTGCTGGGTAGCCTGTACCTCTTTCGCTGCTGCAGCTGCTGTAGACACTACGATCTGATTGTCTACAATCTTGTAGGTATATCCCGAGTTTTTGAAAACTTCGTTCAATACGGTTTCGATCGGAGCGTCGGATACGTTGATGGATACTTTCTTGTTCAGTTTTACCTGATTGTCATTGTAGAAGAAAGTGTAATCGCTTTGTTTTTCAAGTTCACGAAGTACATTTTCAATGGATACATTGGTCTTTGTCATTGAAATCTTTAGTACTTGAGCGAAGGCACTCACAGGTACCATAGCTACCAGGCTAACTGCTAAAGCAAAAGCCAGATGCTTTTTCATTCTTTGCGGACTAAACCACCGCATGTTGCATTTTCTCATAAATACGATTAATTATTAGATTGTAATTTAGATTGATAAAGTAAGCACAGGATACTTCTGAAGTATCACTGTACCAGGTTAACGTCATTTACGGTTTCTCTCTCATTCTTTTCTTTCTTATTTAGGTTTAAAATTGATGTTTGGTATAAGTTCTAAACGAACTTGGGTGAGAAGGATGCGGATTAGAAAGTAGCGAGAGAGAATTATTGGTGAGAGAATTGGAAATACAGAATTTGAGAATAAGACATAAAAAAGCCCGTCCATGTGTTACCATGAACGGGCTTTAACCCTCAATAAATAATGTGTTAAATTAATATCCCGGATTCTGATCGTCTTTCAACAATGGATTCAGGTCAATGGCACCTTGAGGTATAGGCATCAACATCAAACGGTTATCCCAAACTTTATTAATTACGACATATCCGTTTGGAGCATAAGAAGGACCATTCATAGCCTTACTACAGTAATCATTACCATAACGCCGTATATCATCAAAGCGATGGCCTTCTGCTGCCAATTCAATACGCCGTTCATTACGTACAAAGGCCAGAGCTTCTTCTTTTGAAGGCATGGTGGTTGGCACATCCGGCATACCACAACGATCACGCAAATCATTCAATGCTTTTTGTACTTCTGTATCCCATCCCGAATTCTGAATACGTGCCTCTGCATAAGTTAACAATACTTCAGCATAACGAATCACCGGATAGTCTTCTTCTGCAGTCCAGGTATCGTATGGATCAAGAGTGACCATTTTACGATAAAAATATCCGGTCCATGATTCATTACCGTCTTTATTTATCAGATCCGGATCCCAACGGAAGTAGAATGTACCTTTAATGGTTTCATGCCATCCTTTGAAAGGGAACATCATAGACACATACAAGCGGCTGTCGCGGTTACGGAACTCTTTCATATAGTCATATTTCATAATATCTGTTTGTGGCACTTTTTCTATGAATTGAGATTGGCTCATATCTTTGAAATCTTTCCATATTTCCGCATAACGTTCTTTACGTTGTTCCATAGTGATGTCATTACGCATCGTTTTACCATCCACATCCCAATAGGCGTCAATCAGGTCCTGCATGGGTTCGTAAGAACAATATCCGTCATATTGAGAGAACGATTTAGGTATAAAATAGGTGTATCTGGTCCAGTCGTAATTGTTTGCATCAGCCATATACTCACGTGTTACAATATACTCCGGATTAGCGGGAGATGCATTACCTTTGTGCCACAGTGATTCATAACTGAACATACCTTTTACGAATTTATCTTTATCGATACCTTTGGCTGCATAGTCAATATATGCATCCATTTCGTCAGCTTCTTTTTGCTGTGCGGTGGTAAGCGATGATACACGGAATAAAGAATGATGTCCTTCAGATATGATTTTTCCGGCTGAAGCCTCGGCTTCAGCATAGTTGCCGAAATATAAAGCTGCACGGGCACGGAGGGCCAAAGCACCGGCACGAGTAATACGTCCGGTTTCATACAGATAACTACCGTTATAACTGTCTGGAAGAATTTCAGCTATTTCAGCCAATTCATCTAAAATAAATTTACGAACAGTTTCTACTTCATCACGTTTTACATTGGGAGCGTCATAAGCCAAAACCTCTGTAATTACAGGAACTTTTCCGAATTTTGTGGTCAAATCCAGATAGCTTAAAGCGCGGAAAAAACGTGCTTCTGCTTTCATACGTGTTTTCAGTTCTTCACTGACTGCACATTTATCTATATTCGCGATAAAGTTGTTTACTATACGAACGGTACCAAAATAGTAGCTCCCATATCCGTTGGCTGTACTAATACCATTTTGCTGGACCATTTCGAAGTTTCCTTCCCAAGGTTTATGGCTATGCGCATTGTCGGTACACAATTCATCCCAGATGTCTACACCATCTAATGTGGCATAACAAGTGTTCAAAGCATACCATGCATCTTTTTCAGTCTGCCAAAAGTTTTCTGCTGCAATGTCAGCAGGTGGAACCACATCTAAATCGCAGGCTGTCAATGCTCCTGTGAGACATAATCCCAATGCAATTTTTCTTATATTGTTTTTCATTGTGAATTCTATTTTTTAATGAATGGTTTTAGAATGATATGTTTACACCAAATGCTACCGATTTAGTCCCCAGCGTATAAATCACACCGCCGGCTGTTTCCGGATCAAAGTCTTCCATCTTTTTATCAGCACGAACCGTGAAAAGATTCTCGCCTGTTACATATACTTTCAATGACTGTAATCCCCAGTTCTTCACTGTTGCAGATGGTACTGTATATCCCAGTGACAGAGTTTTGAAACGGAAATAATCGGAATCGAACAAATGATAATCACTAAAATTACGGTTGTAAGTTGTATGTACGCTACTTGCTGAATAGATGCGAGGATATGCCGCATGTGGATTCGGATTCTCTTCCGTCCATCTTTTCAAATGATATTTTCTCGGGCTGTCCTGTCCATGGTAGAATGGATGAACGCCATAAACATCAAATGCTACTTTCGTTCCACTGATTCCTTGTCCGAACATACTGAACTCAAAACCTTTATATTGCAGACTCAAATTTACGCCATATGTAAAATCGGGTACATCTTTACCAAGAATAGTACGATCTTCATCTGTGATTTCTTGCTTATATTCGATATCACGCTGAGGAACGAATTTAATGTCACCCGCATTGGGTACCACTCCACTCAAGGTGTAGTAATGTCCGGCATCGATGTCTGCCTGAGTATAAAGTCCGTCCGTTTTAAATCCATAGAATGAACCGATTGATTCTCCCTTTTTCAGAATGTACTTCACGATATAACTACTGGTTTGGATAATGTTGTCTGAACCACCTAAATTGGTAATTTTGTTTTTATTGGTAGCAATGTTGGCACCGATGCTATAATTCACAGCTCCAATTTTGTTCCGGTGATTCAAAGCCAATTCGAAACCTGTATTTTTCACTTTTCCAATATTTTGCGATGGAGCTGCTGTAATACCGGTTTCCGTAGGTACATTGTATCCTAATAAGATATCGCTTGTATTTTTAATATAATAATCGGCAGTTACCCCCAGAAGTCCATTGAAAATGTCGAAATCCAAACCAATATCCGTCAAAGCAACTTTTTCCCAACCGAGAGTTTCATTAGCCGGTTTGGATTCACCGATACCAATCACTGGTGAATCACTGAAGTTATAATGATTTCCACTACTATAATTTTGGAAGTAATCATAATTACCCACATTGTTTATATTACCAAGTGTACCATAGGAGGCTCTGATTTTCAAATTATTGATCCACTCAATATCTTTCATGAAGCTTTCTTCACTCATTCTCCATCCGGCCGAGAATGAAGGGAAATATCCCCAGCGATGATCTTTATGGAAACGTGAGGATGCGTCTGCACGCATATTTACCTCGAATAGGTACCGATCCATCAAGGTATAATTGACACGAGCAAAATAAGACAACATTTTATATTCTGATGAACCTGCGCCATTGGTATACCCTGCTCCGGAGGTAGAACCTGCTTCCATATCCGTCAATGCGTCGGATGGAAATTCTTCACGTGATCCGGCCAATCTTTCGTATTTATAATGTTCATAAGATGTACCGACCAAAGCTCCGACAGCATGTTTATCGTTCGACCAATCATATCGGGCTGTTGCTGTATAAAGCATTGTATTTGTACTTTGCCAGTCCATGCTCATTTTATTTTTGGTAACTCCGGTTCCTGCTATTTCCTCTCCGGAAAAGTAGTTTATAGCATTGGGTTGTAAAGCCGTGTAGCTTTTGCTCTTATATTCATAACCCTTGAATACGCCTTGTCCACTGATTATAAGTCCTTTCACGGGTTTAATGTCAAATCCGAGATCGTACATTGTATTTTCACTCTTGGACTTACTCCAATCTTTCTTGCTCAGTGCACGAAGCGGATTGCCTGTAATAAAATTACTTGTAGCCGTCTGACCTCCATTTACAGTACCCCAATCACCATTTGACTGTTTGGCAACGAATGTAACCGGTACCATTGAGAAACTGGCTAATGAAGGCGCACCACAATCGCGGTCGGAATCATTACGTATATATTTCACTCCGGCTTTTACCGTCAGCCATTTAGTGATATCGGAACTCAAATTGGTATTCAAATTGTAACGCTGGCTGTCTTGTCCGGGAATCATATTGTCTTTATACACATATCCCAATCCAATAAAATAGCGTATTTTATCTGTTCCTCCACTGAAGTCCAGTGAATGTTGAGTGGTCAATACGTTCTTATCCAGTACCAGATCATTCCAGTCTGTGTTTGGATATAAATCGGGTTTGGAGCCATCTCTGAAATAACCAATTTCTTCTTCAGTGTAGCCTTGGTATTTCCCGCCTTTAGGATTGTAATTGTAAAGAGCTTCATTGTACAACTCTGCATATTGGGTAGAGTTGACATATTCCGGTTTGTAAGTCGGATTGCTCAAACCTACGTAACCACTATATGAAACGTTCATTTTATCGCTCTTTCCCTGTTTGGTCGTAACTAACACTACACCGTAAGCGGCACGTGAACCATAAATAGCTGATGAAGCTGCATCTTTCAAGAAAGAGATGGACTCAATGCTATTCGGATCAAGGTTAGAAAAGAATGTGGCGTCCGCAATTGCACCGTCAATTACATAGAGAGGAGATGAGGTTCCTAAGTTACCGCGTCCACGGAAGTTTATACTCGGTGTTTGTCCGGGGCGTGAGATAACCGTAACTCCCGGCACTGTACCTTGCACTGCTGACAATACATTTGTTTGTACACGATCTTTGATTTCATCGGTACTAACCGAAGCTACTGACCCTGTTAAGTTTACCTTCTTTTGTGTACCGTAACCTACAACTACGACTTCGTCCAGAGTTTTAGTATCCTCTTTCATTGTAATACTATAATCGGTTACTCCCGGATGGATTTTTACAGTTTGTGGAATATAACCGATATATGTAATTTGTATTTCATTACCGGATACCGTTAATTTAAAGTTTCCTCCTACGTCAGTAATTGTACCATTACTTGCTGACCCTTTTTCCACCACAGAAGCACCAATGATAGGTTCTCCGGTGGTATCTTTTACTTGTCCGGTGATACGCACACTTTTCTGTTGCTGAAGAGAAGAGGTTTTCGGGATTTCTGCTTTTATGGCTGAGACAACAATCTGGTTATCTATTATTTTATAAGTGTAACCGGAATTGTTGAAAATCTGATCCAATACATTTTCAATAGGTGCGTCTGTAACATCTACAGAAACCTTTTTAGTAAGTTTCACCTGATTGTCATTGTAAAAGAAAGTATATCCACTTTTTTGTTCTAATTCCCGAATAACATTCTGGATAGAGACATTTGTCCTCTTCATGGATATTTTAAGAATTTGAGCATAGGTAGTGACGGGCACTATACAAACCAGACAAATGGCTAAAACAAACGCTAGTTGTCTTTTGATTTTTTGCGGACTAAACCACCGCAGATTGCATTTTTTCATAAATACCATAATTATTAGATTATAATTTAAATTTAACAAATAATAGACGTCATCCTTTAAGAATCCCGTGCTTGATTAACATGTTTCACTGTTTTTTCCATTTTTATTATTTGAATCTTTTTAGGATGTAAAATCATGTTCTACTTAAGTTCTTCGAGAACATAGTAGTCATTACTTATTAATTTATAATTTAATGGCGCACTATGCGACATTATATTTAATATCAGATCCAAAGGTTCATTCCGCAACGTAAATGTAAAGCGATAATGATCAGCAGTTTTCTGCGGGCAATCGATCTTTTGTCCGTACCATTTCTCTAACCGAGGCAAGATCATGGCTAATGTTTCATTTTTAAAGCTCAACCGTCCTCCAATACGCCAAGCAGAATAAGAATTGGCATCTACGCGATCTATACGTATATCACCATTTACCTGGCACGTTAGTTTTTCGTTCGGCTGAAGGATATATTCTCCTTTTATTTGCTCTTTGTGATCCTTAGGTTCTACCTTAACCTTTCCGTTAAGCAATACCGTTTCTACACTTTCATCACCATCGAAACTAAAGACTTCAAATGCTGTTCCTAAAGCTGTAACATCCATATTCTTTGTTTTCACAACAAAAGGATGTACCTTATCCGGATGAACACTAAAAAAAGCTTGTCCGGAAAGAGTTACTTCCCGCTTGTTTCCGGAAAACTCTTTAGGATATGTCAAGCGACTCCCTGCGTTCAGCATCACAAGCGTACCATCTGCTAATCTTACCGAATCCATTGACTGGCGTCCGGAGTTCAGTACATACCAAACCTCCGGCTCTGCTTTTCTGGATAATAACATTAAAGATAGTGTTCCGCAAATCAGCAATAAAGCTATAGATGCCACCCAGCCATACCGATGTAAGCTTTGCCTAAAACGTCCGGTTTTTCCTTTCTTTATTTGGTGCATGACATTTGTCAGCATTCGTTCTTCCTTATCGACATCGGTATACATATCAGAAACTTGTTCCCATTGACTATAAATTGCTTGATTCACAAATTTATAGTTGTTTAGTTTCTCTCGCTCTTCTGGCGATAGGCTATCGGTCAGTAGCTTCTTTATTATATCCTTATTTCCTGTTGTCGCTTGTTTCATCTTTATTACCTTCTTATTACCTATCTATTTATAAATACACGCAACTCCATAACATCCCCCAAAGAAAATTTAAATTCTTTAAAATAAAAGGGAAGTTATTAAATAATCTCCTCTATACCTTATTATTATAGAGAAAGAAATATAAAAAATAAATAGATGTTCTTACGTAAAAATTTTAAGGCTTCATTAATATGACGCTCTACTGTTTTTTCACTGATAGATAATCGAATAGCTATTTCTTTATAACTGAGATGTTCCTCACGACTTAAATGAAATACTTCTTGTTGTC
>OGKM01000490.1_pt1 | contig 18597 bp, 17 predicted proteins | sample 1572501 | NCBI WGS metagenome assembly OGKM01 (sample SAMEA2582154, study PRJEB24529) | metagenome | biome: Human gut stool | place: China | collected 2011
ACAGCCTCTTTTCTGCCAAAGAATGGTGCAAGCTAATTTTAGATCAAGGAATCTCTGACGATCCTTTTAAACGCCATCTTGTATAAAATAAAAAAAACGGGCAGGAACTTCAAGTTTCCTACTCGTTTTCTTTTTATTGACGAATCAAATAATCAAATGCTCCCAAAGCTGCCGTTGCTCCTGAACCCATTGAAATAATGATTTGTTTATAAGCGCTATCTGTACAATCACCTGCTGCAAAAATTCCTGGCACATTTGTTGCACCATGTTTGTCAACAATGATTTCACCACGCTCATTTAAAGCCACTGAGCTATTCTTAAGCCAGTCTGTATTTGGCAAAAGACCAATTTGAACAAAGACACCGCTGAGTTCAATTTTATGTTCTTCATTATTCGCACGATCGAGATAAGTAATGGCTTCAACTTGATCGGAACCATGAATTTCTTTTGTTGCTACATTGGTTAGAACCGTCACGTTTTCAAGTTGATGCACACGGTCTTGCAACACTTGATCGGCTTTCAAAGTTGGTAGAAATTCTAACACATAAACATGCTCTGCCAGACCAGCTAAGTCAATTGCTGCTTCAATTCCAGAATTTCCTCCACCGATAACAGCCACTTTTTTACCTGTAAAAATAGGACCATCGCAATGTGGACAATTGGTTACACCTTTCGTCCGGAATTCTTCTTCACCAGGAACGTTGACATTTCGCCAGCGAGCACCAACAGAAAGAACTGCCGTTTTCGCTTTCAGAACAGCTCCATTTTCAAGCTCAACTTCAATCAAATCCTTTTTCTCGATGTTTTTCACACGTTGATTCTTCATGATATCAATTGGATATTTCTTGGCATGTTCTTCTACCTGCGCCATTAGCTTAGGTCCTTCAGTGTAAGGCGTGCCAATCATATTTTCGATACCGACAGTCTCCATAACTTGTCCACCGAAAGTTTCAACGACCATACCTGTACGAATTCCCTTACGAGCAGCATAAATAGCTGCGCTGCTTCCTGCAGGTCCGCCCCCAACAACCAACACATCAAATGGTTCTTTTTTGTCAAATTCTTCACTTGAAGCAGGTCCAGAAATCTTGTCGAGCAGTTGCTCAATGGTCATACGACCATTTGCAAATTCTTCACCATTTAGAAAAACCGTTGGAACAGCCATAATCTTTTTGTCTTCAACTTCTTGTCTAAACATGCCCCCTTCAACCATTGTGTGGCTGATAGTTGGATTCAGCACAGCCATTGTATTCAGTGCTTGAACAACGTCTGGACAATTATGACAGGTTAAGCTGACATAAGTTTCAAAATGAAGCGGCTGCTTAATAGCTTGAATTCGTTTTATAACAGCATCTTCTACTTTTGGTGCGCGACCAGAGACTTGCAGCAAAGCCAGCACAAAAGATGTAAATTCATGCCCTAAGGGAAGTCCTGCAAACTGCACACGCCCTGCTTGCCCCACTTGTGTAACGGTAAAACTTGGCTTGCGGTTAGTCTCTATATTTTCCAGTGATAAACGTGGAGACATTGCTACAATTTCCTCTAGAAAAGCCCGCACCTGCTCAGAACGCTCATCTTGACCTAAAGAAGCTTGAAATACAACATCAGATTCTAAAAGTTCCAAGTATTGCTTCAGTTGTGCTTTAATTGTTTCATCTAAAGCCATATAAGCCTCCTTAAATTTTACCAACTAAATCAAGACTTGGAGTCAGTGTTTCAATTCCTTCTTTCCATTTAGCTGGGCAAACTTCACCTGGATGACTCCGAACATATTGTGCAGCATGGATTTTGTCAATCAAGACAGAAGCATCGCGCCCAACACCGTCTGCATTGATTTCAAGTGCCTGTACAACACCATCTGGGTCAATGATAAAAGTACCGCGTTGAGACAATCCACTTTCATCTAACACATCAAAACCAAGCGAAATAGCATGAGATGGATCGCCAATCATGATGTATTCAAGTTTTCCAATGGCATCTGAATGATCATGCCAAGCTTTATGTGTAAAATGCGTATCTGTTGAAACAGAATAAACTTCCACACCTAGTTCTTTAAGAGCTGCATACTGCTCTTGCAAATCTTCCAGCTCAGTCGGGCAAACAAATGAAAAATCAGCAGGATAGAAGCAAACAACGCTCCAATGACCTTTTAAATCTTCACTAGAAACTGTGATAAATTTCCCGTTTCCAGCGTGATAAGCATCTGCTGTAAACTCGACAATTTCCTTACCAATAAGTGACATAAGATTACCTCCAAAATTAGTTTTATAATAAAATAAAAATCTTATAAACCCATTATAGCCTATAAGATTTTTAGTGTCTAATATCTTGCTTGAAAACGTTTCCTAATAATCCAAAGCATCTGCGTAACCCGCGCCATTTCCTACAAAATAACCCGTTTTACAGTTAATACTAAAGAGGTAGGTTCCGTCTGTTCTAAATAAATTGTAATAACCATTTCCGTTGATAATATTCACACGTTCAAGAATATAATTATCTCCTGTGAAATAGCCACGTTCCCGTGAGGTTGCTAAGATTTTTTCTAACACACCAGGATTGAAATTCCAAGCTGGATTATTACTGTCGTTAATTTTAGTTTGGTCGTATGGTACTCGACTTAAATGACGCTGTAAATTCGTGCCTGACGCTGGTGCTGCTGGAGCAGTTGTTTGCGCTGGTACAGAAGCTGGTTGTTCTGCTACAGGTGCTTGAGCGGAGCTTTGTGACGGTGCAGCGGCAGCCTCAGATTGAGGAGCAGAGGTTTGTTGATTCTTTCCTAAGCTAATCGCAGATTTCAACACCTTATCCAAGTCCGTATTTCCAGTTGTGACATCTGTAAATTTAGCATCAGCCTTAACCTTTGCTTTAGTATCCAAAACACCATCTGTAATAGCTGCTGAAGTGAATTGCGCATTCACATTTTGAACAGCTTCAACTTGTTTGACCAAACTATCATATTTTGCTTTGGCAACATTGTATTCGTTGGTGTTTTTTAATTTTTCTAGTGCTACTTTCAATTTATCTAAATTGCCAAAACTACTATTTTTCAAAGCTAATTTATTGGCATCTGTAAAGAATGAATCATAAAGATTATTAAAAGCCTTCAAATCCTTATTTTCAGAGCTAGAAGTAGTAGAAGATTTACTGGTTTGGCTCGTTGAATTTGTAGCTGGCTTTGCTTGCTTTCTATTCAACGACAGATAAACAGTCCCACCGATTAGAGCCAGTAAAGCAACACTCGCTGCAGAATAGAGGACTTTCTTATTTTTATAAAATGGAACTTTCTCCGTTTCCATTTCTTCATCTAACGCTGTAAAAGTCGGATAGCTTTCCGTTGACTCAGTTGAACTCACAGGAATATCATCCATTTCAGGCTGAATTGGTTCCATTATTTTTGTCTCAGCCTCTAACTCCTCTGGAGTTTGTGTACTGTTTTCTTCCGAAGTTTCTTGCGGTTCTGCTTCGCTGGCTGCAAGTGCAGCTACTGTTTCATCAAAGGCAGACTCCTCAGACGCTACCTCTGCAGATTCTAGGGGGGCTTCCTCTTGAACCTCATCGTGCATCTCCTGGATAAATTCTGCCAAGTCTAACTGGCTCAGTTGTTCTTGATCTTCTGCTTCAGACATTTCTTCTGCAGATTGAGCCGAAAATTTCCCAGCTTCAATTTCTTGACGGTGCTGTTTAATGTATTTATCCAGCACATTATCCTCTTCCGTCACTCCTGCTTCAAGTTCTTCGCTTTTTCGAGCAGCCTGACCAATTGTCATTTCTTTAGCTGTTTCAAAATCAAGAATTGATTCTTTTTCTTCTTGTTCTGGCAAATGTTTTTCGTCTTTACTCACGGCAAATCCTTTCTAATCTATCTGACGTTTGATTCTCTGACCAAAATATTGGTACAAATCAACTTTTAAAGTCCCGTTATAGAGTTTTCGTTTTTTATCGGCTTGACTGCCAAATTTTGCTTCAAACGCTTCATCACTCGTCAAGATAAACTTGCTCCACGTTTTTAGTGGTGCAAAAGTCTGCCCCATTTCTTGATAAAGCTTGGTTACAGAATCATCATCCAGCAATCTCTCTCCATAAGGGGGATTGGAAACAATGACACCATTTATCTTGTCGGTATGCAAATCCTGCAAGCGCATTTGCTTGAAAAGAATCTGCTCAGAAACACCTGCTTCTTCGGCATTTCGTTTGGCAATCTCCACCATACGTGCATCAATATCAGTTCCTAAAATATCAAGCTGAATGTCTTGCTTAATCTGTCCTAAAGCTCTAGCACGAACACGCCCAACCAAGTCTGAGTCAACCCAATTCCATTCTTCAAACGCAAAATGGCGATGAAGCCCCGGCGCCATATTCATGCCAATCATAGCTGCTTCAATACAGAAAGTTCCTGAACCACAGGTCGGATCAACCAAGGGCTTATCTGGATACCAATTGGATAAGAGCAGAATCGCAGCCGCCATATTTTCTTTAATCGGTGCGCCACCTTTTTCAGCCCGATAGCCACGTTTAAAGAGACTAGAGCCTGTCGTATCGATTAAAACAGTTGCCACGTCTTTCAAAATAGAAACTTCAATCTTGAACTCAGCTCCATTTTCCATTAGGGGAACACCCTCTGGTCGAGCATAGTGCTTTTGCAACTTTTTGACTACTGCTTTTTTAGAAATAGCTTGCACACTTGGTTCATTGTGAAGTTTTGATTTGACACATTTTGCCTTGGCAATTGGAAATTTTGCTCCAAGCGGTAAATAGTTTTCCCAATCCAAAGCAAAAACACTCTGGAATAATTCCTCAAAGGTCTTAGCCGGAAAACTGCCAACAACAATCTTAATGCGGTCTGCTGCACGCAACCAGAGATTAGTTTCAATAATGGTTTCAACAGTTCCGTCAAAACGCACGCGCCCATTTTCCACTTGACATTCTAAGCCAAGATTTCTGATTTCACGACCAACCACAGCCTCTAAACCAGCCGCAGCAGTCGCAATCAACTTAAATTTTGTTTTCATTCGTCCTCTCAAAATAAAAGCTAGCATAATACGCTAGCTAAACCTATATGCAACTTTCTATAAGCCATGTTTTGTTCCAGAAATAACTAGGTATCATTTCCTTCGATAATCATCTGTCTACTGTTTCCAGTCAGAATGCTGCGTTCGTTTCCACGCATTCCGTGCCCCGACCAAAATTTGGGTTGCTAGCTTGAGGGGTTTACCGCGTTCCACTTCTTGTGTTTCCACAAAAACTACGTCACTGTGGCACTTTCAGGACTATTCCAGCATATCCAGAGACGTAGCTGTTTCGTCCGCCGTAACGATTTCTCGTCCCTAGGCTTATTGTTTCACCTAGCACAAACACTACGGGCATCACAGCCCGTGCTAGCATGGACTTTCCTCATGAAAATAAAATATTCTCACGCGATTATCCAAAAATTGCACATTACTTATTAAATTTCGTTATTTAAGATTTGCTTGCCGAATACTTCTTTTTCCAAACGATTTAAACGTTTTAAAATATCAAAATTTGTCAGCGTAGCAGACGCCGCTTGAGGTGTTTCCATGATAGATTGCGTCAAAGGTGAAGTTGCCGCCTCATTTGACTTTTTAGCGAGTTCTGCTTTCAAACGAGCATTTTCTTCACGCAGTTCCTTTACCAAAGCAGCATACGTTTCGTAATCTTTAATGACATCATCTAAAAATTCGTCCACTTCAACCTTGCTATATCCACGGACGCCAACTTTAAAATCTTGATCAAAAATATCTTTCGGTGTGTAAATAATACTAGCCATTTCTCTCTCCATTCTCGTTCATTACTTTAATTATATAAAAAATGAACCGCAAAAATCAAGGTTAAACATCTAATTTTCGGAAAAATTTTCTGCGACCTCATTCAAGTCATCAAATGTTAATTGTTTGATAAAATATTGTTCTTGTTTCTTCATCATTTGGTAAAGATATTTTAAATTTGTTTCATTTTCTTCATCGTAAAAAATATAAGCCCCGTCTGTATTACTGAGTAGAAAGTGATTGTAATCACGAAATTGGCTGGGATTTTCATAATGAGGATAGGCGTATTTAACAAAATCCACCTGTTTAAAACGACTTAATTTTTCTTGATTGGCTTCATTCCAGTTTCCACCTTGATTCTCAAAAGTAAAAATCGTCGCAATTTGAAAATCGTAATCTTGCTGCAATTCTTTTGCAACCTCTAGTGCCCAAACTTCAAAACCTAAGTTCCCAGTGAAAATCAGCCACTCCGCACCTTCTTCCAATAAACGCGTCAAATCTCGCTGAATGGCTTTTTTAATAATCTTGATTCGAGGGTCTTTGTCATTAAAAATTCCCAAATCAAAATTCCGATAACCTACTATTAATACGCTAACCACTTAAATTATCCCTTTATTTCCTTTTTTATGTTATAATAGAGTGATGTTATTGTACCAATAAGGAGATATATGGTCAACTATCCACATAAAGTTCCCTCTCGAAATTCATTAAGACTTCCCAAAAAGAAGTCCGTTGACTTTGCGAATCGGGGAATGTCGTTTGAAAAAATGATCAATGAAACGAATGATTATTATCTTAGTCACGATTTAGCGGTCATTCACAAGAAACCAACCCCTATTCAGATTGTAAAAGTGGATTATCCCAGACGTAGTCGGGCAAAAATTGTTGAAGCCTACTTTCGACAAGCCTCTACAACAGACTATTCTGGTGTCTATCAGGGATATTATATAGATTTTGAAGCAAAAGAAACACATCAAAAAGCTTCCATGCCGATGAAAAATTTTCATGCTCATCAAATCAAGCACATGGAACAAGTCGTCAAACAAGGAGGAATTTGTTTCGTTTTATTGCACTTTTCAGCCTTAAAATTGACATATCTGCTTCCTGCTCCTTATTTAATTAACTTCTTCAAGATTGACAAGGGGAAAAAGTCCATGCCACTTGACTACATTCAAAAGCATGGATATTCTATCTCACAGAATGGTCTTCCTAGCATTCCGTATCTTGAAATCATTCAACAAAATTTACTAGGTGGTAAAATAAATGAATAAGCAATCTTTACTGACAGCTGCAAAATATGTAGCTATCGGTCTCATTACATTATTTATGCTTGGAGTTGTAGCTGGTGGAGGAATTTTTCTCTATCAAGTTCACAAGGCACCTGCCTTGTCAGAAAAGAAACTAGTCGCCACAACTTCCAGTAAAATCTATGATAGTGAAAACAATCTTATTGCTGACTTAGGTTCTGAAAAAAGGGTCAATGCGGCAACAAGTGATATTCCAACTGACTTAGTACGAGCTATCGTTGCAATTGAAGACCACCGTTTCTTCAATCATCGCGGCGTGGACTCTGTTCGTATTTTGGGTGCTTTCTTGAATAATCTGCGCAGAGGAAATCGACAAGGAGGGTCAACGTTGACGCAACAGTTGATTAAACTGACCTACTTCTCCACTTCAAGTGCCGACCAAACACTATCACGGAAAATTCAAGAAGCCTGGTTAGCTGTTCAATTAGAGCGGAAAGCCACTAAGCAAGAAATTATTACGTATTATGTAAACAAGGTCTACATGTCAAATGGTAACTACGGTATGCAAACAGCTGCTCAAAGTTATTACGGCAAAGATTTGAAAGATTTGAGCTTAGCTCAAACTGCTTTATTGGCGGGGATGCCTCAGGCACCAAACCAATACGACCCTTATACAAAACCAGAAGCTGCTAAAAATCGTCGCAATCTTGTATTGTCAGAAATGTATAAACTCAAATACATCTCTGCTGAGCAATATGAAAAAGCAGTCAATACACCCGTCACAGATGGTCTGCAAAGCTTAAAAAATTCAGCTTCTTATCCTGCTTACATGGATAACTACTTAAAGCAAGTTATTGAGCAAGTCCAAGAAGAAACGGGTTATAACTTGCTGACGACGGGAATGGAAGTGTATACAAACGTAAACAGAGCGGCTCAAGAACGCCTTTGGAACATTTATAATAGCAATGAATATGTTGCTTATCCAGATAATGAATTACAAGTAGCTTCTACCATTATAGATGCTACAACTGGTAAGGTAATTGCTCAACTAGGAGCCCGAAATCAAGCTTCAAATGTTTCTTTTGGTACTAACCAAGCAGTTGAAACCAATCGCGACTGGGGATCAACCATGAAACCAATCACGGATTACGCTCCAGCCATTGAAAATGGCATTTACACTTCTACAGCTACTTATATTAGTGATGCTCCTTATAATTATCCTGGAACAACTACTCCAGTCTACAACTGGGATATGCGCTATTTTGGAAACATCACCATTCAGTATGCACTTCAAGAGTCTCGGAACGTTCCAGCTGTCAAGACGTTAGAAGCTGTCGGACTCAGCAAGTCTAAGAAATTCCTAAGCGGACTGGGCATTAATTATCCAGATATGGTATATGCAAATGCCATTTCAAGTAACACGACAAAATCCGATCGAAAATATGGTGCCAGCAGTGAAAAAATGGCTGCTGCCTATGCTGCTTTTGCAAATGGTGGAACTTATTACAAACCACAATATGTCAGCCGTGTTGTCTTTAGCGATGGAACCTCAAAAGATTTCTCTAATCAAGGTACAACCGCAATGAAAGAAACAACAGCTTACATGATGACAAATATGCTGAAAACAGTTCTTACATCTGGTACTGGGACCAATGCAGCTATATCTGGTGTCTATCAAGCCGGTAAAACAGGAACTTCCAACTATTCCGATGATGAATTGGCGAAACTAACGAAGCCTTATGGTGGCTCTAGTGTTGTGACTCCTGATGAACTCTTTGTTGGTTATACGCAGAAATATTCAATGGCGGTATGGACAGGTTACACTAATCGTCTTACTCCCGTTCTGGACGATGGTGTGAAAGTCGCAACAGATGTTTACCGTGCGATGATGTCTTACTTGTCTGAAAGCGGGACAGAAGACTGGGAAATGCCTAGCGGCCTTTATCGTAGCGGAAATTATGTCTTTTTAGCCAATTCCACTAATAGATACCAAGGAAATTATTATAATTCTACTTCCAGTTCGAGTCTTGAAGAATCATCATCTTCTTCAAGTAGCCAAGAAAGTTCTACCCAAGAGTCATCAAGCAGCTCTGCTTCATCAAGTACAGAACCGAGTGCTTCTACGTCTGCAAGTTCTCCTAATGGCGGTGGAAATTCAGAAACTCCTCCTTCACGAAATCGATAATGAACAAGTTCCTGAAAGCTAAGCCGTTTAAAAGTTAACACCTTCAAATCAGAGTTTTGTAAAAATTAAAAAACACGAACAATCAAGACCAGTAAATAACTGGCTATAAGATTGTTCGTGTTTTTAATATTTCAATTCCTGATGAAATCACCATGAAGCAGTCTTATACCTTATGAAAATCTCTTCAAACTTCGTCAGTTTCATCTGCGAGCTCAAAAGCTCCTCTTTTGATCTGCTTATGACTCATCTCTTAGTTTGCAATTTGATTTTCATTAAGTCTCAAAGTTTTATCCCACTTCTTTTTAATTCTTATTATTTGCTAGCCAAAGCTCCCATTGGATCCCATGGGGCAAGTACTTTTGGTTCTGCCTCATAAGCAGCTAGTTCTTCTGCTGTTAAGAATTCCTTACGGACAACGATTTGATAAGTGTACTCGTCCATCCAGTCGTCGCTGGCAACAAAATAACCTTTGTCTCCAACCTTATCGCCCCAAGAATTTTCCACTTTCCATTTTGTTGATTTTCCATTTTCATCCAAATCAACACCTGTCAAGACCATAGCATGGGTCATGAGACTTTCGCTGTAATCCAAACGTCCTGCCTTATCTTGTGTCAATTCAATATCCATGCTGGATGTGAAATCGTACATGTCGTTAACCATAACGCCCGCTTTACGGTTGCTAGATTGACCGACATCAGAACCAAACCAAACAGTTTCTCCAGCCTGCATTTGAGCAATAGCCAGCTCTTTCAAACGCTCCATATTAACATTCAAATAACGAACATCACGTGCTCCTACGACATTTCCTAACATCTCAACTGTATAAGATTTGCCGTATGGTTTGTCAGCTGTAGGAGCATTGATGATTGAAACGTAATCATCTAATTGAAGATCCACGTATTTTTTGTAAAATGCTTGTGGTGTCAGTCCAGTTTCACTGTGGAAATTGTTATCTTTATCACGATAAGCAAAATCAAAAGTACGAGGTGGAAGTCCAAGTGACATTGCTAAGAAATTAAAGATTTCTTGCAAGAGCTCTTCTTTTTTAGCTTGAATAGCTATCGCATCTGCTCCACTAGTAACCAAATCACGCAAGATTTGTGCATCTTGACGGAGTAATTTATTGAGATATTGGTTGAGCTCACGGCTATTGCTAGATGAAATGGATTCTGGGTAAACTGATTTTGGAACAACTCCATATTTTTCAAAAAGTGCCACAACCATATCCCATTGTCCGCCGTCTTGTTGAGGCGTATCTAAGAGGAATTTCACTTTGCGACTGGTTAAGTCTTGGTCAGCTGTTGCTAAGACTTGCTCTAAAAACCAGTTGGATTTTTCATATTTATCCCAAAAGAATGTGTGCGCTTGAGACAATTCAAATTCTTCTAATTGAAAGCCTGCAATCATTTTATGACGGAATGTATTGAGCGCTGCAAACATCCAGCAACGTCCAGACGCTTTTTGATTGCTGACTTTATCTTTGGTTAAATCAATGGAAAACACAGGATTGTTTTCAATTGCACTGCTGCGCTTTTCAAGCGATGTTAATAAACCATTGTGGCTAACTGCATTTTCAATTGCAGCATACTTGGCAGTTGCTTCATAATTTGCATATAATTTATCTGTAAATTGTTGATCTATAGAATTCATAGATACCTCCTTCTAATTCTAAACACTATTATAGCTTATTTTCAAAATTCTTCAAACAAAAAGTTAGGCGCACCTAACTTTTTGTTATACAGCTGATTTTAGTAACTGACGTATTTTAAAAAACATAAGTCAGAACAATTCTCCTGCTTATTTCCAAAAATCATCGAAGATTGTAATCGGCAAATGACGTTTATGCTCGCCTTTGTGCCACCAAGATTCAATCCTTGCTTTCGCTTGGTCAGAAATGGTCTTACCTTCCAAATAGTCATCAATTTCGTTATAAGTGACACCGAGAGCGATTTCATCTGCAATGCCTGGCTTTTCTTCTTCCAGATCCGCAGTCGGTACTTTCTCATAGAGGGCAGGATCAGCGCCCAAGGCAACCAACAGTTGCTTACCTTGCCGTTTATTGAGACGATAAAGTGGCAGAATGTCTGCACCACCATCACCAAATTTCGTAAAGAATCCTGTGACGTTTTCTGCAGCATGATCCGTTCCAACCACTGCTCCTTTATAAGAGCCTGCTAAAGCATATTGCGCAATCATGCGACTGCGAGCTTTAATATTGCCTTTATTGAAATCTGAGACCGTTGCTCCTGTAGCCTCAACCGCCTTTGTCATAGCATCTGCACTTTCTTTGATATTGACAACAAGACTGACATCCGGCTGGATAAAAGCAAGAGCTCGCTGTGCATCGTCTTCATCAGCCTGCACCCCATATGGCAAACGCACTGCGATAAATTGATAACTAGCATCGCCAGTCTCCGCACGCATTTCCTCTATTGCCAATTGCGCCAAACGTCCTGCTAAAGTAGAATCTTGTCCGCCCGAGATTCCCAAAACATAGGTTTTCAAAAAGGAATGTTTTTTAAGATAATCCTTTAAAAAATCAATGGATTTACGGATTTCTTCCTCTGGGTCAATGACAGGTTTCACGCCTAACTGCTGGATAATCGTTTCTTGTAAGGTCATTTTGTTTCTCCCATTTGATTCGCTTTTTTGCGCATTTGATCAATCAAATCAACCTTGTCTTGCCATACATCACGCGCCAAATCCACAGGATAATCTTGCGGATTAAGGACACGTTTGTATTCGTCCCACAACTTGTCAAATTCCTTGCGAGCATATTGTTGGATTTCTGTTAAGGTTGGCAATTCATAGACAAGTTGGCCTTGTTTAAAGATATCAACCAAAAGAGGTACTGCGTCAAAATTTGTCACTGTTTTATTGATGTAGGTGTAAGTTGGGTGAAACATTTCTAACTCGGCAATAGCATTCACATCTACGCCATCATAAGTGATATAGTCTCCTTCTGACTTGCCTTTTGCACGGCTAGTAATCCGCCAAACTTGTTTTTTACCTGGTGTTGATACTTTTTCCACATTATTAGAGAGCTTAATCGTATTACGCAAATTGCCATGTTCATCTTCAATAGCCACAATCTTATAAACGGCTCCCAGTGCTGGTTGGTCATAAGCCGTGATGAGCTTAGTTCCAACGCCCCACACATCAATCTTTGCCTTTTGCATTTTTAAGTTGAGGATTGTATTTTCATCCAAGTCGTTAGAAGCGTAGATTTTGGCATTTGGAAAACCAGCTTCATCTAATTGCTGGCGAACTTTTTTAGAAATATAAGCCAAATCCCCTGAATCAATCCGCACTCCAAGGAAATTGATTTTATCCCCCATTTCACGCGCTACTTGAATCGCTGCAGGAACACCGAGGCGGAATGTATCATAGGTATCCACCAAGAAAACACAGTCATGGTGCGTTTCAGCATACGCCTTAAAAGCTTCATAGTCATTTCCATAGACTTGGACGAGAGCATGAGCATGCGTTCCTAAGACTGGAATATCAAAGAGCTTTCCAGCACGAACATTACTGGTTCCATTTGCTCCACCAATCACTGCCGCACGAGTTCCCCAGATAGCCGCATCCATTTCCTGTGCTCGACGTGTACCAAATTCCATTAAAGGCTCATCTTCGATGACTGAGCGAATCCGAGCTGCCTTTGTCGCTACCAAGGTTTGATAGTTGACAATGTTTAATAAGGCGGTTTCCACTAATTGACATTGAGCAAGAGGACCTTCTACTTGAACAATGGGTTCATTGGCAAAGACCAAGTCTCCCTCTTGTGCAGAACGCACTGTTAATTCCAATTTCAAATTTGCTAAATAGTCTAAAAATTCTTCATCATAGTCAAGAGAACGAAGATAGGCAATATCACTATCTGAAAATGTCAAATGATTTAAATAATGAACCATCCGCTCCAAGCCAGCAAAAACCGCATAGCCACTATGAAAGGGCTCTTTCCGAAAATAAACTTCAAAAACAGCTCGTTTATTATGAATATTTCTTCTAAAATAAACTTGCATCATGTTGATTTGATACAAATCCGTATGCAAGGTTAAACTATCATCTGGATACATAACGACTCCTTGTAAGATGTATTTTTACTTATTATACCACAAATCAAAAGAGCAAGAGGAAATCTTGTTCAACTTTAGGTGTTTAAATAACTATTCTCAAGTTTTCTGTTGTATTGCGCTGTTTAAATTTTCAGTTTTAAAACATCTTAAAAACCAAGGTGCATTTGGAACAACTTTAAAAAAGTCGCAAATTTATCCTTGGTTTTATTATATAATTATTTATCTTTAAATTTCAATTGGCTATAAATACCAAATACAAGTATCCAAATAGCTGAACCGATTGCTCCTACAACGGTTGATTTTTGTAAAAAGAGGGTTATAAATACAAAGGCAAAGAAGAGCAAAGTAAGAGGATTGAGAAACTTATAGGCTGGCATTAGATAGCCATCTGCCATAAATTCTTTTGATTTTCTGTATTTCAGGTGAGCAATCATAGTGAGTGCATAGATAGCAATATAAACTCCTGATGAAGAAGCAGTAATCAAAGCAAAGGAGTCTGATACTCCTGGTAACACCTGAATAAAAGCAGCTAATGCAATCACTACCGCTGAGGTCAAAATAGCGTTTTGCGGAACATTTTGTCTGGATAATTTCCCAGCACCGATTCCATTCAAAAAGCGATTAGGTGAATCATGTGCAATTTGATACAAATGACGCCCAGTCGAATACAAGGTAGAGTTCAAAGCTGAAGCAGCTGAAGTCAATACGACAAAGTTAATCAAAGCTGCAGCCCATTTAAGGCCTGCCAACTTGAAAACAATCACAAAGGGAGAATCTGTGGTTGCTAAATCCCGCCAAGGGATAATCGCCATAATTGCAAGCAAAGAGCCACCGTAGAAAAGAACGATCCGCAAGGGGATTTCTTTAATAGCCTTTGGCAATACCTGCCGAGGATTTGCCGTTTCAGACGTTGTGATTCCAATAAATTCAATAGCTTGATAAGCAAAGAAGACCATTTGAAAGCCCATGACAAAACTCATAAAACCATTAGGAAATAATTGGAAATTTTGACTGATATTGCTGATGCTGGCTACACCATTGGGCGTTTTAAAGCCTGTCAACACCATAAAAATCGCTGTCACAATCAAAGCAATAATCGCTACAATCTTGACCATGGCAAACCAAAATTCAACTTCACCAAAAACTCGGACTGCAATCAGATTGACCATACTCAAAACAGCAAGGAAGACGATTTGAATCAGCCATGCCGGCCAAGTCGGAAACCAAAATTGGACATACTGTGCAACTGCCGTGATTTCTGCCATACCGATAAAAATGAGAGAAATCCAATAGGACCAACCGGAAAAATAGCCCCAGCCATTCCCAAGATACTTGGTAATAAAGTTGATAAATGTGTGCTGGTCTGGATCATAATACAACATCTCTCCAATCGCCCGCATCATCAAATACATAAAGACGCCGGTCAACATGTAAATGAGAATAATTGACGGCCCTGTCAGACTAATCGAACGTCCTGCTCCTAAAAAGAGACCCGTTCCAATTGTCCCAGCAATAGCAATGATTTGGACATGACGATTTTTTAAGCCACGTTCCATTTTATTCTTATTATTTTCAGAATTCTTTTCACTCATACGAAGCCTCCTTTTCACATGAACTTTTCCATTGTACCACAATTCTGACAATTTCACTAGTCATTTATGAGGGCACGAGAATTGAACAAATCAAAAGAAGCCCTTTCATTTCTAATTCTCCAATGCATCACTGTCTTTTTATTAATCAAAAAGAAGCTGGAATAAGTGCTCAACTTCCTTTGTTTATATCGTGCGTTTAGAGTACACTTAATGCTGGAACGAAAGTCTAAAGGCGATTCGCTTTGCCAGTTCAAATGAGTACCTTTGTCCAACACTTCGTTTGTTATCCACCACCTAAACTGCCGAGCAGCCTTGCGAGGATGAGACTACGAACTAAAATTTTTCAAGATGATTTTGGTCTTTCGCTCTAAAAATTCTCTGTGATATACTTGTAGACTTCTTGCCCTGCAACCGCTCCGTCACCGACAGCTGTCGTTACTTGGCGAAGATCTTTTTCGCGAACATCTCCAATAGCATAGATGCCAGAAATAGCCGTTTTCATATGATTGTCGGTTACAATCCAGCCTGCTTCATTGGTAATGCCCAAATCTTTGGCAAACTCACTAACTGGATCTAAACCAACATAGATAAAGACACCGCCAAATTCATGTTCAGATATTTCACCCGTTTTGACATTCTCTACCATAACGCTGCTAACGCGCTTGTCACCTTTGATTTCCTTCACAACTGAATCCCAGATAAAATGAATTTTTTCATTGGCAAATGCACGTTCTTGCAGTAACTTTTGGGCTCGCAATTCGTCGCGCCGATGAATAATGGTCACCGTTTTTGCAAAACGAGTCAAAAATACAGCCTCTTCCACTGCAGAGTCGCCTCCGCCGACCACAAGTAAATCTTCATCTCGGAAAAAGGCTCCGTCACAGACTGCACAATAAGACACCCCTCGGCTGTTTAATTCTTCTTCGCCCGGAACTCCTAAATGGCGGTGAAAGGCACCAGTCGCAATAATAAGTGTCTTCGTTTCCAAAACCTCATCTTCTGTAAAGACTTTTTTTATTGCTCCTTGGTGTTCGATTTTTTCAACAGAGCCAAACAAATGCTCCACTCCCAAATTTTCGAGCGGTTCAAACATTTTTTCTGCTAGTTCTGGACCACTGATATTAGCATATCCAGGATAATTTTCAATATCTGAGGTATTGTTCATTTGTCCGCCTGGAATGCCACGTTCCAAAAGAGCCACTTTAAGATTACTTCTAGCAGCATAAAGCGCAGCTGTCATGCCTGCTGGTCCAGCTCCAATAATAATTGTGTCGTACATAAATTTACTTCCTTTATTGTAATCACTGTTATTCTAACGTTATTAAGCTCTTTTTTCAAACATTATGCTCTGAAGATAAGCAGAATCCCCATCATTGCAAAGGATAAAATTGGAATCGTCATCACTGCAATCAATAGCATATCATACAGATGAGCTTGTCGATCTTTGATTGTTTTATCAACACGGCGAACAGCACGCAGCCCAATCCATAATCCGAGAAAACTCCCTACCAATAGCGCCGTAATCAGTAAACTCTCTAGATAGAGTAAAAAAACTTGAGACAGCATAGTCACTCCTCTATTCCCTAATTTTTGTTAAAGGCATTCAAAACAAATGCCGCAAACTTGAAAATAAACCCAGCTAGCAAGGCCAACTGGGCTTCTTTTTCTATTATATCAAATATATGTCCGTTTGTAACTGGCAAAAAATTCTTTTGTGCGTTCTTCTTTAGGGTGGTTCATTATTTCATCTGGAGTTCCCATTTCAATAATGTGCCCCTTATCCAAAAACAGCACTTTATCTGCCACTTGCGAAACAAAAGACATGTCATGGCTGACTAAAATCATGGTCTGACCAGCCTTGGCTGCATCTGCAATGGATTTTTCAACTTCCCCTACTAGTTCAGGATCAAGCGCTGATGTTGGCTCGTCTAAAAGCAGAATATCTGGCTTCATCGCAAGCGCACGCGCCAAAGCGACACGTTGTTTTTGTCCACCTGACAGATGACGTGGATAGTGATTTTCACGGTCTGACAGACCAACTTTTGCCAGTTCTTCTTTGGCAAGATTCGTCGCTTCTTGGTCTGAGAATTTTTTTACAACCAATAAACCTTCTTTGACATTGTCCAAAGCCGTCCGACGCTCAAATAAATTAAACTGCTGAAACACCATAGCTAACTTTCGTCGCAAGGTTAGGACTTCTTCCTTGCTAATCTTAGAAAAATCAACAGTAAAATCATCAATGGCAATCGTGCCGCTGTCTGGCTGTTCCAGATAATTCAAACTACGTAAGAAAGTGGATTTCCCCGCACCAGATGAACCAATTAAAGCAACCACTTCTCCTTTTTGAATCTCTAAACTAAGATTGTTTAAAACCATTTGTCCAGAAAAGGATTTGCTGAAATTTGAAATACGAATCATTATCGAACATCTCCTTTCGCCTGTATTTGTGGATTGAGATTATCAGGCGCTTCAATCGCCATTTTCTTTTCGATAAACCGCCCAAATGCTTCAATCACAATATTCACGCCCCAATAGACAAGAGCAACCGAGATAAAGCGCTCGAAGTAGCGATAATCTGCACCACCCAAAATCTGCGCTTGAGCAAAAATCTCAACAACTCCTGCACTGAAAGCCAAGGAAGTTCCTTTGGTCAAGCCAATCAAAGAGTTAATCAAGGTCGGTGTGGCAACCACTGCGGCATTGGGAATAATAACACGGCGGTAAACCTGTCTGTTTGTCATTCCCAAACTACGAGCCGCTTCAATTTCTCCAGCATCAACAGACAAAATCGCCGCTCGAATGGTTTCACTAGCGTAAGCCGCTTCATTAAAAGCAAAAGCTACAATGGCAAATAGATAGGCTGGAATAGCATTGATATTCAGGCCCGTTCCAAATCGCAAGTTGATGGCCTTCAGAAGCAAAGGAATCCCATAATAAGTCAGCATGAGCTGAACAAGCACTGGTGTCCCTCGCAAAAAACTAACGAAAAAAGCCTGCAAAGGATACAAAACTTTCACACGGTTGATTTTGACAATAGCAAAAATGAGAGCCAAAATCAAGCCAAAAAAAGCTCCTCCAAAAGTCAATAGCAAAGTTGTCGGTAATTTTTCGATAATTCTTGGTAGTCCGTCAAACACAGATCGCCAGCTAAAAAGCTGTCCGTCTGGAATCTTCTGAACCAATTCTTGATACCAATTAGAGGTTAAAATCGCTATTGTAACAATCATAGTAACTTCCCTTTCTCGATAATGTCTAATTCTATCACAATTTTTTTATTTCACCAATTATTTACTACGATAAAAATAGACTAGCAAGACTAGTCTATCACATTCGTTCTCTAAAGAATAATTGTTTTTATTTATGAGAGTGATAAAGAAATTTTAAGACTAAAACCTTTGACGTTTCGCTTTTCTTTCTGCACGACCGCGTGCGCGATTTTCAGCTCTTTTTGTCTTACGGCGCTTTTCATTGACAGCCCACTGGATTTTTTTCTTATAGCCCGGTTTGATTTTCTTCTTTTTCTTTTTAGAGACAGGGTCTCACTCTGTTGCCCAGGCTGGAGTGCAGTGGCACAATCTCGGCTCACTGCAACCTCCGCCTCCTGGGTTCAAGTGATTCTCCTGCCTCAGCCTCCTGAGTAGCTGGGACTACAGGCGCCCGCCACCACACCCGGCTAATTTTTTGTATTTTTAGTAGAGACGGGGTTTCACC
>OGKM01000502.1_pt1 | contig 18128 bp, 10 predicted proteins | sample 1572501 | NCBI WGS metagenome assembly OGKM01 (sample SAMEA2582154, study PRJEB24529) | metagenome | biome: Human gut stool | place: China | collected 2011
AGGTGTTGTGATGTTGAGGTGGTGAGGTGTTGAGGTGTTGAGATGGTGAGGTGTTGAGGGAGGCGTTTAAGCCGAACTAAGCCTTCTTGGGCCTTTCTAAGCCATTGCCGAACTAAGCCTTCTTAGGCCTTCCTAAGCCATTGCAGACTAAGCCTTCCTAAGCCCTCCCCGACGGGGAAGGTTGGGAGGGGCTCTTTTATTTAAACGCTTCAAGTGCCGCCGTCGGTTTGCCGTTTGTGTCGAACGCTCCCTTGTTATATTCTTTCCAACCGCCGTAGCATTCCGGTTCCCAGTAGAAGATGCCGAGACACGAAGCGTTCGCCTTGCATCCCTCCACCATCTTCTGCATCATTGCGGCAGCATTCTCCGAGTCCCACGCCATGCCTATCTCGCACACCATCACCTTCTTGCCGTAGCGTGCGGCGAGCGTAGAGATGTTCGCCAGGCAGTCGTCGGTGACGGTCTGCCAGTTGTCGTCCTCCGGATAGAGCGACATGCCGATCACGTCCCACTTTGCGCCGGCAGCCTTCAAGCCGTCGAACATCCATGTGAAGCGACCGAGCACATTGCCCTGGTCGATGTGTATGATGCATTGAGCCTCAGGGTACACAGCCTTGGCAGCGTCGTAGCCAGCGTTGTTGAGAGCGGCATAGTTGCCGAAGTTATTGTCTGAAGCCAAACCCAACGGCCACAGCATACCCGTCGTTGTCTCGTTGCCAATCTGAATCCACTCCACGTCGATGCCGTTCTCTTTGAGATAACTGAGCACGTCCGTTGTGTGGTCAGCCACGGCAGCCTCCATCTTCTGCAGGTCGTCCTTGAAGTTAGTCCAAGCAGCCGGAATGTTCTGCTTGCCAGGGTCAGCCCACGAGTCTGAGTAGTGGAAGTCGATCATGATGCGCTGACCGAGATTCTTCGCGCGCCACGCCTTTGCGAGCACATCCTGCTTGCCCGACCAGCCGTCCTGCGGATCCACCCACACACGCAGTCGGATGGAGTTCACGCCAAGGTCGCGCAGCAGCGTCATGCAGTCCTGCTCGGCACCGCTTGCATTATAGAACTTGCTGCCAGCCTTCTCCATTTCTGAGAGCCAGCTCACGTCCGCACCCTTTGCAAAGCCCGTCATATCATACGTCGGCTTTGACTGCGGAGTTGTATTGTTTTCGTCGTCGCTGCAAGCTGAGAGCGAGAATATCGCGAGTGCAGCTAAAAGCATTATTTTTCGGAATTGATTTTTCATTGCTTTAATGTTTGGTTGTCGCAGCTTGTGCAGAATACAACGATACAAAGGTAGATAAATTTTATGTCTTTTTGTTAGTTATTAGTTACTTTTTTGTAGAAGAGGGCAGGGTAGTGTAGAGTGTAGCTTCAAAAGCCTTACGGCATCACTCCGACCGATTACTCGCACGGGTGATGCCGTAAGGCTTTTTATCGTATGTGTTATGCTTGGTGCAGCGGAGGACAGAGACTTCCGCTACGCAGTCTGCGATACTTTTAATGCTATTCGACTTGGTGCAGCGGAGGCCAGAGACCTCCGCTACTGTTTTATACTGCGGTTTACAATCCGAGCTTGTAAACCTTCATGTTCTTAACTTCTGATTTGCCGCCCTCGGCGTACACCTTTATATTATTGTACGGTGCGGTGGGGAACACGAGGTTGGTCATTGCGATGCGACCGCCGTCGACGAACAGCTCTACAGAGCACTTGTCGACGAAGATGTCGAGGTGGTAGCTACGCTTCTCAGCTCTGCAGAGCGAGAGAGGCGCCCATGTGCCGAGAGCGAAGTCGTTCTTGTAGTTCACTACCAGATCCTGCGAGAGTTTGCCCTTCATCTCGCCCGCTGCCTCTGCTCGCTTCTCGATGTCGTGACGCTCAGCGCGCTTGCCGAAGTCGGTGAGTCCGCTTTCAGAACGGTCCATCACGATGCGCTTCTGCTTCAGGTCGAGATAGATAACGGTGCGTTCCTCCTTGTCGTTATAGAGCGAGATGCCCACAACGTCAGAGTTTTCGGGCGTAATGTCAGCCTCCAGCTCGAATGCACCGTCGTTGCCGGCGAAGAGCTCGCGCTTGATAAACGGATTGGCGTTGTCTACGCTCACGCTGCCCAACTCCTTTGTCTGCTTGCGCAGCTTGCGAGCCTCGTCAACGACGTTAGCCGACATGTAAACCTCGCCGTTGTTAGAGAACAGCTTCAGCTCGCGCGGCAGAGCGTTTGCACCACGGTTCTGCTGTATGGGTGTTACGTTGGCGTACTGCCAGTTGCTCATCCAGGGCACAGCCACGATGCGCTCGCCGAGGTTAGAGAATGTAACCGTTGCGTAGTGGTCCTTACCCCAGTCGAGCCACTTTACTGTAGAAGGCTTCGAGTCGCACTTGAACTCCTTGCCGTCAAATTCGCCTACGAAATATTGCGTAGCCGAGCCACCGAACACGAAGCCCGGGTTGATGTTCACGATCATGACGTACTTCTGGTTGTTCTTGTCGCCGTCAACCGGCAGCGGGAAGAAGTCGGGACACTCAAACTGGTTGGGCTGTGCGCCGAAGCCCTCGCCCCACTGGCTGACATACTTCCACTGCTTGAGGTTCTTCGACTGGTAGAAGCGCATGTTTTTGTCGGCAGAGACGATCATGTACCACGACTTTGTAGGCTCGTACCAGAATATCTTCGGGTCGCGGAAGTTCTCCAAGCCGTCGAACGGTGTCACAACCGGGTTGTTCTTGTATTTGATGAAGGTGCGTCCGTTGTCCTTGCTGTAAGCCATGCACTGCACCTGCACCTGCTTGCCGTCGTGTACGGAGTGCGATGTGTAGAACGCCACGATAGTGTTCTTGCCGAAGCCAGCAGAGTTGCGAGTGTCTACGACGGTGCTGCCAGAGAAGATATGTCCCATCGGGTCGCGAGCGATAGCGGGGTCGAGATGCTGCCAGTGGACGAGGTCGCGGCTTACGGAGTGTCCCCAGTGCATGTTGCCCCACTTAGAGCCGTAGGGGTTGTACTGGAAGTAGAGGTGATACTCGCCGTCCTTATAGGTCAGACCGTTCGCGTCGTTCATCCATCCGTAGAGCGGAGTGTGATGGTAGACGGGGCGGTAGTAGTCGGTGTTGCGTGTGTCGAACGTGTCGGAGAGCTTCAGCTCTTTCAGAGCCTGCGCATCCTTAGCGAGACCCACGATTTTTACGACAGCCTTCTTGCCTTTCGAAAGTTCGAACGGCACGCTGTAGTCGGTCTTGCTGACAGCGAGGCGAACGTCCATCCATGTGTCAGTCTTCTTGCCGTTGTCGAGCAGCACCTGAGCCTCGGGGCGGTTCTCCTCAACCGGCAGGATGAGATACTTGGTAGGGTTGGTCACTGTGACGATAGCAGTATCGCCGGCGAAAGTGGTCTTGATTGTTTGAGCCGAGGCTGCTGTAGAAGAAAGAGCCAGAGCTGCAAGGAAAAGTTTTGTATTCATTGTTATTCGGTTTGTTTGTGGTTTATCCGTAGCGGAGGTCTGCGAAAAACTAATGCTATTCGACTTGGTGCTGCGGAGGCCAGAGACCTCCGCTACGGTGAAGTGTTGATTTTTATTGTTCTGTTTGTTAGCGGCTCCCTCCCCGACGGGGAGGGCGGGGTGGGGCTTTAGAACTTCAGACTTGCTGAGAACTCCACGGTGAACGGACGCAGATAAGAGCCGGTCATGAGCTGGTTCTTTATGCCCTTTGCCTCGTCCTTTGTGATAAGCTCTGCGCCGGCGATAGAACCCTTGGCGCCAGTCTGGTTGAGGAAGTTGACGACGGTGCAGCCGAGCGAGAGTCGCTTGTTAGCCTGCCAGTTGAGTCCACCGAAAGTCTCCCAGTGGCCGTTGAAGTAGTATGCCTCGTTGATGTTCGCATAAGTCTTCGAGAAGTAGCGGAACGAAGCCCACAGCTTCAGTGTCGGTGTAATCATGTAGCTCGGGTCGAGCTCTACGAGCACCTGCGGCACCTCAGCCACGATGTTGCCCGTAGCGTTGATCTTGCCCTCGTATCCGCTTGAGAACTTCACGCTTGTCTCGTACTTCTTGTATGTCGGCTTCTGATAGGTGAAGAGGAAGTGGAAGTCGAAGCCCTTGAACGGGTGTGCCACAACGTCAGTCGTCCATCCCCATGTCTGTATGTCGTATGTGAGCGGTGCAGCCTTTATCTCGCCGTCGTGCTGGAGGTTGAGCGTAGAGTTGTTGTTGCTCTTCGAGATGTACGAGAAGAGCGAGGTGAGGCTCAGCCACTTGTTGTTGAAGTAGATGCCGGCGCGTCCCAGCGGCACCGAAATCTTGTCGGTGTTAGGCATTGAAGCCGGTGCGAAGGTAGAGATGTTCGGGTGCTGCACGATATAGGTGAAGTCGCCGGTGAAGCCGAAGCTCTTTGTCAACTTGTATGTCAGCGCCGCTGTGAAGTCGTAGTTCAGCCAGTCGTACTTCATGTTTACCGGGGCAATTTTCGTGCCATCAGCTGCCGTCGTGCCAAGATAGTAGTCGGCGAAGCGTCCCACGTACTCGCCGTCGGCGTTCTTCACCGCCGCGTTCTCGCCCTTCAGACGCTGCCACTCGATGCGCGCACCGTAGTAGGCGTTGAGCTTCGGCGTGATGTCCCAGTCATGAGTGAGGTAGAGCGCGAGCTTGTTCTCGTGACCCTTGTAGTATTCAGACGCGTTCTTGTTGAAGTCGTAGAACACGCTCTGTGTCTTGTTGGCATCCCAAAGGCGCACGGCGTAGGAACCGTCCTCGGGCACGCTCTGGTCGTACATGGTAGTGTTAGAGCAGTAGTCGATGTCGTAGTACCACTCGTTCATGCCCACACGCAGCGTAGATGTGCTGAAGCTCTTCGAGAGTTCGGAAGTGAAGAGCAGCTCGTCGATAGTGCCGGCGTTGAGGCACGACATGCGAGTCTGCACGTAGCGTCCGTCGTACTTCTGCTGAGCACCCATTGCGTCGCTATACATATAATTATATGCGCTTGCGTTGTCGCCCTTCGTGTCGATGAGCTGCATCGGTGTCTGATAGACGAATGCGCCGCGTGCATGGTCGTAGCGCACGGAGGTCTTCCAGTTGAAGCCGTCGCCGAAGCGCAGGTTGTTCAGCAGCGACACCTCCGACGAGCGGTTCTCGTCGTAGTCGTAGAGCGAAGTCTGCTTCAGTTCGCCGGTGCGCATGTCGCGGTAGGTGATGTTGGCGTCCTTCGGCAGATAAGACGTAGTGCCGAGCTTGAACTTGCCGAACTCCTTAACAGAGCCGTCGCCCACGTAGATGAACGGAGCCGACTGCGTAGCGTAGTTGTACACGGGGTGCGAGTTGCTGTACTTGTACATGGCTGTCAACTCGCCTCTGCCCTCGGCATAGCGCTTGGTGAGTGCCGCTTTGTAGATTTGCGTGCGGTCCTGATACTGCGTAGAGCGCAACTTGAATGTGCCCGGGTCGAAGTCCTGGTAGGCACTCACGCTGTAGAAGAGGTCCTTAGCCAAAGAGCCGTTGAGGTTGAGCGACATCTCCTGCAGTCCGAAGTGGTTGGTCTTGTAGTTGAGCACGCCCTGGAAGCCCTCCTTGCCGAGCTGCGTCTGCGAGTTGACAGCGTAGCCGATGTTGCCGGTGGTGATGGCTGTCTCCGAAATTTTCAGCAATCCGACGTGCGAGAGGCTCGCGTCCGAACGCCATGTAGCGTTGACGGGGTGTGGATTGGTGGAATAGGTGACGGGCAGTCCGTTCTCTAGCACGTTCACGTCGGCAGACGGCAGACCGATCTGTATCTCGCGCGGGCCGTTTGCACTTGCCGCGTTGAGCATCACGTTGCGGTCGCCCTCCTCCTTTGAGTTGGAAGACTTGGATGTACCATTTTCTTTTTGTGCGTTTGCTGCAATCGCCATAACAGAAGCGAGAGCAATCGCCGAGAATCTTTTGTAGTCTTTGTAATACATGAATGTAATGTATGAGGTTTTAGTTATTTCGACGCTGCAAAATTATAAAGTGCTGAGCGAAAGCGATTTAAATAAACGTTCATCTGCTGCAATATTTGTTTCATGTAACATATTCTAAAGTAGATGAACGATATTTTTCGTGCTCCTTTATACATTATCTATAATTTTGCGGCAGAAAAGTTCACAAATCATCTAATAACTAAAAGTTTCATACGCAATGAACAATTCCAATCAAAGCAAACTGACACTTATCCCGGTGATGATTGCCTTCTTCACTATGGGCTTCGTTGACCTGGTCGGTGCGGTTTCAAACAACATGCAGGAAGACTTCGGACTCTCCGACTCCGCTGCAAACTTCTTCCCCTCGCTCGTGTTCTTCTGGTTCCTTATCTTCTCTGTGCCTACGGGCATGCTGATGAATAAGATAGGTAGAAAGAAGACCGTGCTGCTCTCAGTAGTAATCACAACATTGGCTGTGTTCCTGCCGCTCTTCGACAGCTTTATGCCTACAAAGGAGAGCCAGCTCTGGCTGATGTACATCTCTTTCTCGCTGCTCGGCATAGGCAACGCCATCATGCAGACCGGCATCAATCCGCTCGTGACGATGCTCGTTAAGGGCCATCTGGCTTCTACGCTCACCTTCGGTCAGTTCGTTAAGGCTATCGCTTCGTTCATCGCTCCGCTCATCGCTGCTTGGGGCGCTACCACTACAGCTCCTATCCTCGGACTCAGCTGGCGCATCCTCTTCCTGCTCTTCTTCGTGATAGGTATGGTGGCTACGCTGTGGCTCGGCATGACACACATCGAGGAAGAACCTATCGAAGGCAAGGCTTCTGGCTTCGCCGACTGTCTGAAGATGCTCGGTTCGCCAATCATCCTGCTCTCGTTCGTCGGCATTATGTGCCACGTGGGCATCGATGTAGGTACTAACGCCGTTGCACCGAAAGTGTTGTTCGAGCGTCTTGGCGGTGCCGGCGACTCGCTCAGCCAGTTTGAGTACGCTACGTCAATCTACTTCGCGTTCCGTACGCTCGGCTGTTTCACCGGCTCAATCCTTATGCGCAAGCTCAATATCCGCACCTTCTTTACAATCATCGTGCTGATGATGGCGCTCTCTATGGTCGGCTTGGTGTTCGGTACAGAGAAGTGGGAGCTTTGGGCAGCAATCGCTCTCGTAGGCTACGGCAACTCTAACGTGTTCTCTATCGTCTTCTCGCAGGCTATGCTTTCTGCTCCGGAGAAGAAGAACGAGGTTTCGGGCCTTATGATCATGGGTCTGTTCGGTGGTACCGTCTTCCCGCTCCTCATGGGCTTCGCCAGCGACGCTGCAAAGGCTGCCGGCGCTCAGTATCCGCAGGTTTGGGCTGCTGCTGTGATGGCTATCGGCGTGCTCTATCTGCTCAGCTATATACCTAAAGTAAAGCAGAACTAAAGCCCCTCCCAACCCTCCCCGTCGGGGAGGGCTTAGTTAGCTTAGAAAGGCTTAGTTTGTCTTGGCTTAGAAAGGCTTAAGAAGGCTTAGAAAGGCTTAAACGCTGCCTTAGAAAGGCTTAAAAAGGCTTAGTTCGGCTTAAAATGCTCGGCTTATTCAAAAAAAACAATAACTGAAGACAATAAAACTATGGAAAAGAAATATGTAGTAGGACTCGGCGAGGCACTCTGGGACGTGCTTCCTGAAGGTAAGAAACTTGGTGGTGCACCGGCTAACTTCGCGTTCCACGCCGGTCAGTTCGGCTTGAACTCAATCGCTGTGAGCGCTCTCGGCGAGGACAAACTCGCTGACGAGACCGTGCAGCAGCTCGAGGAGAAGGGCTTGCAGTATTGCATGCCGCGCGTGCCTTATCCAACCGGCACCGTGCAGGTGAAGCTCGACGACGAGGGTATACCTACATACGACATAAAGGAGAATGTGGCGTGGGATAACATCCCGTTCACCGACGAGGTGAAGGCTATCGCCGAGAACACAAAGGCTGTGTGCTGGGGCTCGCTCGCTCAGCGCAACGTGGTGAGCCGCGAGACTATCTACAAGTTCCTCGACGCTACGCCTGCCGACTGCATGAAGATATTCGACATCAACCTGCGCCAGGACTTCTACACGAAGGAGGTTATCTGCGAGAGTATGAAGCGCTGCAACGTTCTTAAGATCAACGACGAGGAGCTTGTGCTCATCGGCAGAATGTTCGGCTATCCGGGCTTGGACATCGAGAACAAGTGCTGGCTCATCCTTGGCAAGTACGACCTCGATATGCTCGTGCTCACCTGCGGCGTAAACGGCTCGTACGTGTTCACACCAGGCGAGATGTCGTTCCAGCCCACACCGAAGGTTGAGGTGGCTGACACCGTTGGCGCAGGCGACTCGTTCACGGGTACTTTCTGTGCTTCTATACTCGCCGGAATGCCGGTGACTGAGGCTCACGAGCGCGCAGTGAGAGTGAGTGCATACGTCTGCACGCAGAACGGCGCAATGCCCGTACTGCCTGAGGAGGTGAAGTAAAGCTCAAAGCCCCTCCCAACCCTCCCCGTCGGGGAGGGCTTAGGATTGCCGATGTTCTTCTTGGCTTAGAAAGGCTTATGAAGGCTTAGCTCGGCTTAGAATAATGAAAAGGTTTAGTTGTTAATATAAGTTCGTAATAGTAGAAATTTGTTGTTAGAGTTAGAAGCCGGAGGCATCGTTGCCTCCGGCTTTTTCGGTTATCTCATACAAACGCTTTTCTGTTTCAGATTAAAGCAGTAACTTTGCAGTTGCCACTCATACGCACATCTAAATAAATATATATATGAAATCAATAAGCCGCATCCTTAAAGGCAACCCTACCGTGACAGAGAGCACGGTCTATTACGTGCTCGTCATCTGTTGCATATCTCACTTTCTGAACGACATGATACAGTCGATCATTCCGTCTATCTATCCTATCCTCAAGGACAAGTTCGACTTCTCGTTCGCGCAGATAGGTATCATAACGCTCGTCTTTCAGATGACATCCTCCATTCTGCAGCCCTTCACCGGACTGTCTGCCGACCGCCATCCGCGCCCCTATGCGCTCTCCGTCGGCATGTGCTTCACGCTCGCCGGATTGCTCATGCTTGCGTTCGCCGAGAACTATCTGCTCATACTGCTGGCTGTGAGCGTCGTAGGCTTTGGCTCGTCCATGTTCCACCCTACGGCGTCGCGCGTGGCTCAGTTGGCATCGGGCGGCAAGAAAAGTCTCGCACAGTCTATCTTTCAGGTGGGCGGCAACGGCGGTTCGGCGCTCGGTCCGTTGCTCGCGGCGCTCATCATCCTGCCCTTCGGACAGCACGCCATATCGTGGTTCGCCATAGCCGCCCTGCTCGCAGCACTCATCATGGTGCGCCTCGGAGCGTGGTATAAAGCCCGCCTGCAGTATGCCGTGAAGCATCCGCGCAAGGCGGAAGTGCTGAACACGCACATCTCCCGACGCGCAAAGTACGGCGCATTGCTCATACTCATCCTGCTCGTCTTCTCGAAATACTTCTACACATCCTGCATCACGAGCTACTTCACGTTCTACCTCATCGACAAGTTCGGCGTCTCGGTGCAGGCTTCGCAGATATGCCTCTTCGTGTTCCTCGCCGCCTTCGCCATCGGCACGCTCGCCGGCGGCGTGTTCGGCGACCGCTTCGGACGCAAGTACGTGATATGGTTCTCTATCTTAGGCGCGGCTCCGTTCGCCCTCGCCATGCCCTACGTCAGTCTGACGTGGACCATTGTGTTCACCTTCCTCTCCGGACTCATCATCGCCTCGGCGTTCTCCTCGATAGTGGTCTACGCCACCGACCTCATGCCCGACAAAGTAGGACTCATCGCCGGCATCTTCTTCGGCCTTATGTTCGGACTGGGCGGCATCGGTTCAGCGTTCTTCGGATGGCTCGCCGACAAGACCAGCGTCGAATTCATCTTCAAGGTGAGCGCATTCCTGCCGCTGCTCGGCATAATCGCCGGACTGCTGCCCGATACGCAGAAGCGGTCATAGTGGGGAGGCGTTTTTGCAACCTTATTGCATTGCATTTTTTATAAATTTGCATTCAAATTATAAAAAAATCAGTATGAAAAAGACAATACCAGTTATAGGTATGGCGTGCGTTGTCTGCGCTGCCAACGTAGAGAATACGCTCCGTAAGTTGCGAGGCGTCAACTCGGCTACGGTAACGCTGTCTACACGCACGGTGCTCGTCGACTACGACCCAGACGTGATTACGCTCGACGATATGAAGCGCGAGGTGAGCAACGCCGGCTACGACCTCGTGGTAGAGAACGACCGCAACGCCGAGGAGATTAACCGCCGTGAATACACGCTGTTGCGCCGCCGTACGCTGCTTTCGTGGCTGTTCGCCGCGCTCACGATGTACTTCGGCATGAGCAGCGACGGAGCGTTCAACAACCAAATCTGCCTCATACTCGCTCTCTTAAACATGTTCTACTGCGGCAGACGCTTCTATGTGTCGGCGGCAAAACAGATAACGCATCGCACGGCGAACATGGACTCGCTCGTGGCGCTGAGCACGCTCATAGCGTTCCTCTTCAGTACGTTCAACACGTTCTTCGGCGAGGCGGTTTGGGGCGCACGCGGCATCGAATGGCACACCTACTTCGACGCTTCGGTGATGATAATCACGTTCGTGCTCACCGGTCGCTGCCTTGAAGAGAAAGCGAAAGACAGCACGGCGAGCAGCATACGCCAGCTCATGGGTATGCAGCCCAAGACAGCGCGCATCGTGACGCACGAGAAGATGGAAGGCACCGACGACTACCGCATGGAGGAGGTGCCTATCTCGACGATTCAGATAGGCGACACGATAGAGGTGCGCGCCGGTGAGAAGATTCCGGTGGACGGCGTGGTGTGTGCGGCTGAGAGTTTCATGACTGCCGATGCGGCGTACGTAGACGAGGCTATGATAAGCGGCGAACCTACACCGGCTATGAAGAAAGCAGGCGACACCGTGCTCGCCGGAACCATACCGAGCCAGGGCAAGCTGCGTATGCGTGCGCGACAGATTGGCGAGAACACAGCTCTTGCGCACATCATACGCATGGTACAGGAGGCTCAGGGCAGCAAGGCTCCCGTGCAGCGCATCGTAGACCGCGCCGCACGGGTGTTCGTGCCGACGGTGGCTGCCATCGCGCTGCTCACGTTCTGCGTGTGGTGGGCTGTAGGAGGCAACGCCGCACTGCCACACGCTATTCTCTCGGCTGTGGCAGTGCTCGTCATAGCCTGCCCCTGCGCAATGGGATTGGCTACGCCGACGGCGCTCATGGTGGGCATCGGTAAGGCGGCGCAGAAGCAGATTCTCATAAAGGACGCATCGGCACTGGAGAACCTGCATAAGATTCAGGCACTCGTCGTCGACAAGACGGGCACGCTCACCATCCCCAACCCGAACATCGACTTCACACGCCCGACTGACATACCGCTCGAAGAGCGCGAAACACTGAAACCTAACGCCAAGGAGGCGATGGCGCAGCTGCAGTCGGCTGGCATCGAGGTGTACATGATGAGTGGCGACAAGGAGGAGGCAGCGCACTATTGGGCTGCTGAGGCTGGCATACGCAACTATCGCAGCAAGGTGTTGCCAGGCGACAAGCAGGCGCTTGTGCAGCAACTTCAGAGCGAAGGCAAGCGCGTGGCTATGGTGGGCGACGGCATCAACGACACGCAGGCACTCGCCCTCGCCGACGTTGGCATTGCTATCGGTCGCGGCACAGATGTGGCAATGGACGTGGCGCAGATAACGCTGATGGGCGACGACCTCATGTCGCTGCCCGAAGCCGTAAAGCTCAGTAGACGTACCGTGCGCATGATATGGCAGAATCTCTTTTGGGCATTCGTCTACAACCTCGTCTGCATACCGCTCGCCGCCGGCGCCCTACACATCTTCGGTGTCGACTTTCAGATAACGCCGATGTGGGCAAGCGCCCTGATGGCGTTCTCAAGCGTAAGCGTAGTGCTCAACTCGCTGCGCCTGCGCTACGCGTAGCGGATTGTTTACCGGACAGCAATAATTTATAATTTGTCATTACGCAACAGTTCTCCCCAACACTACAACAACCCCTTAATAAACTGAGCACAGCTTTTGCAGATTCTCTTCGAAGTGTTCTTTGTCGATGGCGCTGTTCTTTAGTGTAGAGCGATAGTTGTATATTGTTTGTAGCGAGTAGGAGAGGATGCCGGCAATCTTAGGACTTTCCGTTACACCCAGTCTTACCAAGGCTGCTACACGCAAGCTTGGAGTCAGCTCGTTGTCTTCCTTAAGCTCGATTTGTGCCTCGGATATCAGCAGTGAGTTCAGTTCATTTACAAACGAGGGATAGAGCGAGAGGAAGATTTTGTCGAACTGCGAGAAGAAGCTCTGGCTCTCCTCTGTGCCTCGCTTTGAAGATGAGAGAATGCTCAGCAGTTCGTTCTGCTGATTGGCTTTAATTTTACGTATTACCAGTTTGCGCTGACTGTCCAACCGCTCAATATACTGATAGCAGAGCATGATAAAGGCATTAGCCATCAACTCACGCTTTGTGTTGGTGTTTTCAAGCTCATCATTTGCGTCCCGAAGTGCTTTATTTGCGTCCCGAAGTGCTTTATTTGAGTCCTTAAGCTCGTTGTTAGAGTCTTTAAGTGCTTTGTTGGAGTCTTTAAGCTCGTTGTTAAAGTTCTTAAGTTCATTGTTATTGTACTTAAGTTCATTGTTGTTGTATTTAAGCTCATCGTTAGAGTCTTGAAGTGCTTTGTTTGAACTCATTAGCTCATCGTTAGAGTCCTTAAGTGCTTTGTTTGAGCCCTTAAGTTCATCGTTAGAGTCCTGAAGTGCTTTGTTTGAGCCTTTAAGTTCATCGTTAGAGTCCTGAAGCGCTTTGTTTGAGCCTTTAAGTTCATCATTAGAGTCCTGAAGCGCTTTGTTTGAGCCCTTAAGTTCATCATTAGAATCCCGAAGTGCTTTGTTTGAGCCCTTAAGTTCGTCATTGGAGTCCTGAAACGCTTTGTTAGAGCTTATCAGTTCATCGTTTGAGTCTTGAAGTGCTTTGTTGTCCTTTAGCTGTTGTTTGTTGGTAGCGCTCAACTCTTCAGTCAAGGCTTTCAGTTCCTTCTCCGACAGTTTCAACAAATCTTTTTTCCGGTTGACGTACACTACTGCTGCTGCAATGACAACCAACAGCACAAGTATACATATTATCGTTACGTTTTTCCAGATGGCTTCCTTTTGGAGCTTTTCATTGTAAGCTGACAATATTACATGCAGGTTGGTATACAGCTCTACTCGTTGCAGACGACTATTGTATGCATGTGCGTCTTTCAATGTTTGATTGATATATTTCCGGGCTTTGTCAAGATCATTTTTGTTTTTATAAAGCAACAGAGCAACATCCTGCAATGCCAGACTCTCATTGTTAGCCGACATTACATCGCTAATGGCAGCAAGCAACAGATAACGCCTCTGCTGCTCCCACAGTTTATTGTTGCCGTAAGCCTTTGACAGAGCGTATGCCGCCCTGCCGTACATGCGGTTTTCGGGTCCGAACATTTGCATTGCCTTATTCAATGAAGCACTAATCTCATTGATACTCCTGCCTGAGAAAAAGAGATTTATACCTTTCATATAATAATACATTGCACTATTCTTCGGACAGTAGTATAGTGCCTTGCCAATATATTCCTTGAACAGTTCGTTATAATGTTGGCTGAACTCCATTTTCTGACAATGTGCATTCAGATTGTAATAAAGTGAACTCTGGGCGCAGTAGAAAAGGAAATTTTGCTTTGGATCGGATTGTGATATCTCGATTTTGTCCAGATTTTCCTTCGCCTCAATATAGAAGCCTCGTTCAATCAGCAGACTTGCCTTTGTAATCAGGAATCGGTTGCAATAATCAGAATTGCCAGTCTGTTTGGCAAGGCTTATTCCCCTTTGGACATACACCATTGCCGAGTCGTAAACGTATAGACTATACTCGTTTGCCAACTGTTCATATATGCGTAGCTTGTCTGTTGCAGCGGTCACGAATTTAGCTCCAAGCTTAATGTCTTTTAGCCTTTTTTCTTTTATGATATCATAATCCGCACTATGGGCTATTACTGAGTCTAATCTTTCGTAAAGTTTGTTATTGTCTGCGCGAGCATTAATGATCGACAGACAGATAGTTATGGTTAATATCAATATCCTCATGGTCTTTAAATCTTTAGATTTTACCTTTTCTATCTACAAATTTACAGATTTTTTATTAGATATATTATATGAACTTTCTACTTTTTTTTTATCGTTTTTTTCCGATTCTTACTTACCACCCCCCCCATTTTACGTTGTGTAAGTTGCTGTTTATCTGATAGTTGTGAATTTCTCATATTACTCATACTTACTGGAAGCTTACTCAATGCACTTTAACCTCCAGAATGTATATACCTTTGCAGCGAAAATTTTGGGAGGTACAAATTCCGAATTTAGAAGAAACGTTTTGATTGAAATAATAATACGTATAATACGATAAAATCAAAAAACTTTTTTAATGATGTCAATGAGATTTTTCAGGAAAATTTGTTTTGTCGTAACTCTCTTGCTTTTGGCTATGCCAATGGTTGCCGCAACCGCAAATGGTGTTGGCAAAAGCGAGAAGAAGGTTTGGCAAGATTCAGATCCGTCTAAGGAGAATTATTTTAACAACCGTCGTGCTCTCGTAGGACCGGGATGTACAATCAATAGCATTGGTGATGGTGTTCAGGTGGTTTCTGGAACAGCTAATCTTCAGAACCTTTGCAACGAGAATATGGATGATTATGCTACGATTCCGGCGCTTGTTGGAGCTACCGTAGTAGCAAGTCCTATTATCAGCGTTAAGGACAATCAGCATTGTTATGCTGGTGGTACAGAGGCTGGTTTTGTCATTTGTGCAAAATCAGAGGCAAGCATCCTTACTCTCGATTTAGCACAGTTCTATAAGATTCAGTTCCTTAAGGACGGAGAAAAAGTAGACAAGCCCCAGTCGATCTCTACCGGTAAGTCTGTCACTGGTCTTGGACTGTCGTTGCTGACAATTCCCGGCCCCGATCAGGTAAACAAATTGTATATGGCAACTGCACCTGGCGATTTTGATGAGATTAAGCTCGTTCAGTGTGGCGTTGATGCTAAAGTGCTCTCTGCTATAAATATCAAGTATGCATTTGTAGGCAAGGCTCGTGAGTATACTATTACCAACAACAAGGAGAATGGCATCGCCAAATACGCCCAGGAACAAGGCCGAAAGAACATCACACTGGACTGCGACGGAGTTAGCCACTTGGTGAGCAAAAAAGAAAATGTCATTGATGAAGACCTGACAAATAGCTTTGACATAAATGGCCTCAATCTTGGTTTAGTTCAGTTAGGATCACGACCCATTAAGGTCATTGCCAAACCTTCCGACAATCAGGAAGCCTTTCCTGCAAATACGGAGGTGGGATTCAAATACGCAAGCTCAGCCCTTTTGAATCTGAAGTTGGGCGATGGCATCCGCTTGACTTTCTTCAACAAGGAAGGCACGGAGATAGGGCACAAAATTATATCAACCACCGTATTGGGTCTGGGTCTTATCAAAAAGTCAACAGAAGCCGAGTTAGTAATGAAAGCGCCTTGGGATTTCTCAGCCGTGAAACTGTCTGTCGAAGGGCTTAATGCGGGCTTGACTGGCACAAACAAGGTTTACTACGCCTTTGTGCGCATGGCTCCCGATGCAGCTTCTCATCATTGTCCTATCAATGCAACATCAAGTCGCGATGTGTCTGGAAGTGTCAATCAGTTCCAGTTGCAGCACAATGATACCGTACAGGTAGAATGGTCGATTGTAGATCGTCCAACAGGTTCAAATGTTGAATTGAACACAGAAACTGGTCTGGTTTCTAATCTTGATATTCCAGGCAAATATGTGTTTAAGGCAACAGTTCTTAAAGATGAAGGCAGAAGCGAAAAATGTTATGAAGAGACAACCCTCAACTATGCTCCCACATATGTTGCGGAGGAACACGGAGTGGATATCCTTGTCAATAAGGAGGGTGAGGAGCCTAAATATATGTTGAGCGATAAGTTTGGCGGTGGTTTGATACAGATATTCGATAGAATGATGAATTGCTCAGCCATACTTACTACTTCTCTCAACGATTTCGCCTATCGTCAGCCAAGCGTTTCATTGGCAGCCAACACTGGTCTCGTTGGCATTAAGACTGCTGATGGCTCTAACTTTGCTGATGGTTTGAATGGCAATGCAAGAGCTTTCAATGGCAAGATGAAGGTTGGTTTTGTGGTATCTGCCAAGGCTACCGGACTCGATGCTGATGTGCTTAAGCTCTACAACATCAAACTCTACAATAATGGCAAGGAAGTGACTGAAGGTGTAACAACCCATTGGGATGCCATCTCAGCCGGACTTATCGGTAAAGAGGAAACACGTAAAATGTGTCTGAACGTTGAAGTGCCCGCGGGCTCTGTGTTTGATGAGATTGTACTTTATAACACAGACGTTCTTTCTGCCGACCTCTCACAGCTCAATGTCTACTATGCGTATGTAGCCGATGCAGATGCCGACAATGCTACAATCAATCCCGTTTACGGCGCTCAGGTGGTATCTACAAACAATACCAATGCATCAATCGACTTTGCAAACACTCAGATGGTCCAAGTTGCCAACATTGGCAACGGCTACAACGAGTTGAGCAATTTGATTGACGACTCGATGGATACATACTTGACTCTCCCGTTGGGCGTAGACTTGGGAGGCTCTACAATCTCAGTCAATATGGGTAAAGTAGTTGATAAGGGACAGCAGCTTGTTATGGTAACCCAGAATCTGGCTTTAGGATTGGGTGCAAGTCTGGGCGAAGGTCTAAAGTTGACCACCTATCTTGATGATGAGAAGCAGGAAGAACTGACAAGTTGGAAGGTTCTTGGTGCTGATGTTATTGGCAGTAAGGGTGACAGCTATGCCGTGCTTAATCCTACCAAGTCGTTCGATCAGGTTCGTATCACACCTGTTAAGGCGCTCTCTGCTCTTGAGAATCTTCAGATTAAGGGCTTCGCTCTGCGTACTGACATGAACGACGACGGAACCCTCAACGGATACGACGACCTTCTGCTTCTTGATGAGGACAATACTCTTGCAGTTACTAAGTCATACACTGGAGCCAAGATGCTGTTGCACCGTACATTCACCAAGAGTGCTGACAACGACAATAAGGGATGGAACTCTATCATTCTTCCCGTCGATATGACAGCAGCTCAGGTTAAGGAAGCCTTCGGCGAGGGTGTACAGATGGCAGAGTTCGACCGTTTGGAGAACAACTGGATAAAGTTCTCTACAGTAGACGTAGCCGCTGATGGCGTAGTGCTGCATAAGAATACACCTTATATAATATATCCTACAAAGGAGCCGCTCGGCAACTATTCATACACTATCGATGGTGTTACGAAGATTCTCGACGGTCATGTATATGTAGCCAATGGCATCAACTACGATGACCAGACATCTAATCTGACACACACAGTAAATGGCGGAGGTATGACCTACACCGGTTCTTACAGCAATCCGACTGCGGTGTCAAAAAATTCTTATATGTTCAGCAAGGGCAACCTTGTTCACACCAACAAGGAACACACGGTAAAGGCTTATCGCTGCTGGCTTAAGGATGATATGCACACGGGCAAAATGTTGATGTTCTCAATTAACGGTAACGGCATAGACGGAACAACCGGCATCCACGTGATTGAGGAGAACAAGCAGAATACAAACACCGGCATCTACAACCTTGGCGGTGTGCGCATGAACACCAACAATGTCGATAAGTTGCCGAAGGGTGTGTATGTTGTTAACAACAAGGTAGTGGTAAAGAAATAATATTATAACTGCATTATGAAAAAGAAGAAATACGTAGCTCCGGAGATTAGCGTTATCGAAATTGAGCCTTTACAGATAATGGCTGGAAGTCTTGAAAATGACCGTGGCTGGAGTCCCGACGGTGACGAAAAGAATGGATTTGGCATCGTAGAAGAAGGGGATGATGATTACAAAGATGACGATTTCTAACCTTTAGACAACTAAATAACTCACTATTTTATTAAAGTTGAACGCCTTGCAATGCAAAAGCATCTGCAAGGCGCTTTCTTTGTTATTAATAATTCAAGTTTCGCAAGCGAAAGTAGTTAAGAAGTTAAGGAGTTCTCGCACCCTTC
>OGKM01000509.1_pt1 | contig 18033 bp, 19 predicted proteins | sample 1572501 | NCBI WGS metagenome assembly OGKM01 (sample SAMEA2582154, study PRJEB24529) | metagenome | biome: Human gut stool | place: China | collected 2011
AAAAGAATGAAACGGCAAGGCTTAAAGCAAGCGCATAATTTCCTAATTCAGCAATCATTAGCGACCTTCTTGCGATTTTTGCTGGGTTTCTTTATAACGACGATCGGCTTCACTCTCGCCTTTTAGTTCTGCCCCCATTGGTTTATGCATTTTCTGCATTTTCTCACCTAATTCTGGCGGCACATAGTTTTCATCATGCTTAGCAAGCACTTCTGTTGCTTCTAATAAGGTTGGTTCTTTTAGTACACCTTGCGCAACAATACCCTGTCCCTCACGGAAAAGATCCGGCAGAATACCTTCGTACTCTACTGTAATTGATGGACCAATATCATTTACATCAAAGCGAACTTTGAGACTTTTCGGATCTCGACTAACAGAACCTTCGACTACCATACCACCAACACGAATACGTTGCCCAACTTCAGGTTTTTGATCAGGGTTTCCATCTTTCCCTTCTACGACTTCCGAAGGGGTATAAAATAAATCAATATTTTGGCGAAGCGCATAAAGCACCAAACCTGTCGCAATCGAAATACCTAAAATCACAAAGATGATGATCGAAAGTCTTGATTTACGTCTTGGATTCATAGCGTATTTCCTTTATTTGCTTGGTTTAAACGGGCTTCACGTTGTTGCTCGCGTAACACTTCTTTTAACACCGCTTTACGCCCCTTGACGCTTTGTATCGCCAAAATGATCATTGCCACAAGGCTAATGCCATAGGAAAGCCACACATAAAAACCGTAGCCTCCCATATTGATAAAATCACTCCAACTTTGGAAAAACATTTTCCGCTCCCTAAAATCCTAAAATAAAAATGAAAAACTATTTTAGCTTACTTGCTAACTCTTTTACCCATGGGCGTTTGCTGTCTTCTTTTAGCAATTCAACGCGGTAACGCACGAGCGTAAACCAAATGGATAAAAATAAAAATCCAAAAATACATAAAATCAGTGGAATTAACATCGGCGTTGCAATAGACGGTTTTTCAAACTTCGTGATACTTGCCCCTTGATGTAAAGTATTCCACCACTCTACGGAAAAGTGAATGATTGGTAAATTCACCACACCAACAATACACAAGATGCCCGCTGATTTTGCGCCCACGGCACGGTCAGAAAATGCAGAATACAGCGCTAATACACCGATATATAAGAAGAAAAGAATGAGTTCAGCAGTTAAACGTGCATCCCACACCCACCAGGTTCCCCACATTGGTTTACCCCAAATTGCGCCTGTGACTAACGCGATAAAGGTAAACATCGCACCAATAGGCGCCATGGCAACCATCGAAAGATGTGCGGCTTTAATTTGCCAAACTAACGCAATAATCGCTGCAATCGCCATCGAACCATACACGCCCATTGACCAAATCGCCGCCGGCACATGCACATACATAATTCGGAAACTATTGCCTTGCTGATAATCTGCCGGTGCGTAAGCTAAGCCCCACACGATGCCAACAGCCAATAATAAAACCGCAATCACACCAAAAAATGGGCTTAATTTGCCACATAAATGATATTGGGTTTCATGTTTTGCGTAAGGATGTAACCACTTCCACATAAAAGATCCTTAATTCCAAAAAATAAAAAACAGTTAAAAATCTGACCACACTTTCACCGTAATGATGATTAATTATCTAAACTAATTCGTAGTGCCGCTGTAATAGCGAAAGGCGATAAGGTTATCGCGCCAGCCAAAATTGCACCTAAAATAGCAAGCTGTCCACCATAAGGGAGATTTAACGCAGCGGCATCTAAAATTGCTGAGGCAAAAATTAAAACCGGAATGAATAATGGTACCACAAGCAAACTCAGCAATACGCCACCTTTACGCAATCCTACCGTCAATGCCACGCCAATCGCGCCAATGCAGCTTAAAATCGGTGTTCCCACTAGCAAGGTGACCACCAGCGCCCACCAAATATTCACTTCCAACGAAAGCAATAAAGCCGCAATAGGTGAAAGTAAAATCAACGGCAAACCTGTTAATAGCCAGTGTGCAACAACTTTTGCGAGTGCCGTTAGCGCTAAAGGTTGAGCCGTGAGCATCAATTGTTCTAAAGAGCCATCAATAAAGTCATCTCGGAATAAACGTTCAAAAGACAGCAACGCAGAAAGCAATGCCGCCACCCAAGCAACACCTGGTGCAATGCGAGAAAGTAACTTAGGATCCGGCCCAATCACCAATGGAAACAGCGTAATCACGATCAAAAAGAACCAAAGCGGGTTCAATATTTCCGCTTGTTTACGGGTCGCAATCTTCAGCTCACGCTTTATAATCTGTAAAAATATCATAAAAATCTAAGAGTTATATTTATAATCAGCAAGATTGATTTTTTTCAATAACGTACTAGGCACTTCTTGATGGCTCGTTAAAATCACCATTCCACCTTTTTTAGCATGATTTTCAAAAAGTGCGGTCAAAACTTCAACCCCTTTTTTGTCTATTGCTGTAAAAGGTTCATCCAAAATCCAAAGAGGTGCTTCCGAGATCCATAATCTCGCCAAGGCAATGCGCTTTTGCTGACCAGCTGAAAGTTGAGCTGCCGGCAAATCTTCACGTCCAAGTAAACCTACCGTTTCAAGCACATCCCATAAAATATCGGTGCCTTGCTGGCTTTGACTAATCTGCTGATAAAATTTTAAATTTTCCCATGCGGTTAATTCAGGTTTCACGCCAGAATGATGGCCGAGATAAAGCAGCTGATGATGGTATTCTTCGCGCTGTTTTGTAATCTCTTCTGAATTCCACCGCACTTTACCTTCTACAGGTTGTGCAAGGCCGGCTAAAATCCGCAATAAACTTGTTTTACCGATACCATTGTGCCCTTCAATTTGCACGAAATCACCGCTTTGAAATTGCAGTGAAAGATCAGTGAACAACACACGATCGCCACGCTGGCACGCTAATTGTTCTAATTGAAGTTGATGAGCAGGAAACATAGCCTCAGCCTTAAAAATAAAATCTTGTGAAAAATCAGCGGGTATTCTACCACAAGGGGAAATTTTGACGAGATTTTAAGGGCTAAAAGGTATAACTATTTAGAAGTAGATCGGTGTGTTTATTGATTTAAAACAAATTAAGCTTTTCTAGTCTATTCATCGGATAATCAAATAATTAAAAGATTTACTGATCTAAATCAAATTTTCTGCTACTATTTAGTTACTTTTTGATGTTGTTTTATCAAAAACATTACCTTAACTTCATTTAAAAAAGGAACATATTATGTCTTATACTCTACCTGAATTAGGTTACGCTTATGATGCGTTAGAACCACATTTTGATGCACAAACAATGGAAATTCACCACTCTAAACACCACCAAGCTTATGTAAACAATGCAAACGCGGTGTTAGAAACTTTACCTGCTGAATTTTCTGAAATGTGTGCAGGTCAATTAATCAGCCAATTAGATAAAATCCCTGCTGAAAAACGTACTGCATTACGTAACAACGCAGGCGGTCACGCAAACCACAGCTTATTCTGGAAATCATTGAAAAAAGGCACCACTTTACAAGGTGATTTAAAAGCAGCTATCGAACGTGATTTCGGTTCTGTAGAAAACTTCAAAGCTGAATTTGAAAAAGCAGCAGCGACTCGTTTCGGTTCTGGTTGGGCATGGTTAGTGATTAACCAAGGTAAATTATCTGTTGTTTCTACCGCAAACCAAGATTCTCCATTAATGGGTAAAGAAATCGCAGGTTGTGAAGGTTTCCCTCTTTTAGGTTTAGACGTTTGGGAACACGCTTACTACTTGAAATTCCAAAACCGTCGTCCAGACTACATCAAAGAATTCTGGAACGTAGTGAACTGGGATTTCGTGGCAGAGCGTTTAGCTAAAAAATTAGCAGATTGCGGATGTGCAGCTAAATAATAGCTTCTCAAAATATATAAAAAAATCGCCTATTTTTAGGCGATTTTTTTTATTGGTTAAATCCAACGTCTGACTTTTTTCTTATAAGCTAAATAAGACTCACCAAACTTCTTCTCTAGCCAGTATTCTTCAGGTTTTATTTGCCATTGTGTGATGAGATAAATAAACAGAAAAACACCTAAAAAACTGACCGCACTTTGCAAATAAACTGCCCATGCTACTAACAAGCCAGCTAGGCTTAAATACATAGGGTTACGACTAAAACGATAGATACCATTTACCACAAATACATTACTTTTTTCTAAGTGAATTGGATTGATATTCGCTTTACTTTTATAGAATTGCCAAAGGCTGAAAAAAGCGATGGCAGAAGAAACCGATATAATCAAATAAACTGCTAATACATTGATTTCGAGCGGATAAGGATTAGGCAAATATGCCATGATAAGTGCACACCCAATAAAAATTATGGGTGGCGGCACGATAGGTTTCTGAATCATAAGATCAAAAATCCAATAAAAAAGCCCGAGCAATTCGGGCTAAATTAAAATATTACAGATTATTTAATTTCATCTGCGCCATTTGTTTTTCTAACGGGTTACCGCTTTTTTGTGCATTCTCAAAGCTTGCTTTAGCACCATTCACATCGCCTTTTGCGACTTGAATATCACCCGCTAAAAGATCTTTACGTGCACTAAAGCCTTGGCTTTTCACTTGATTTAGACTTGCTAATGCTGCATCAAATTGACCTTGTTGGAATTGCACCGCAGACAAACGAAGCGCTGCAAGAGAAGTTAAGATATCATCTTGTGATTGAGCAATTGCTTGTTTCAAGCTATTTTCAGCAGAGGCGTAATCTTGTTTTGCAACAAAACCTTTTGCTTCATCTAATAAGCTAAATACCGCATAGCTAGTTTTATCATGCGCTTTCACAAATTCAGCCACTTTAGCTTGTTGTGCTGCAGCATCTTTGTTTGTGGTATAAACTAAGGCATCATATTCAGCAGACGCCTGCATGATTTGATTGGCTTGATAAGACTGCCAATAACGCCAGCCCAACATCCCGCCTACACCAAGAATAAAAGCGGCAATAATGGTTTTGCCATTGTCTTTCCACCATTCTTTTAACTGGTTCAGTTCTTGTTCTTCTTCAATGGTATATGCCATTTTCCTATCCTTCTAAAATTAAAATTGGGCTTTCACGTGTTCAATTAAATTGTCCACATCAATGGTTTGCTGCTCTGCTGCGCCAAGTAAATGTTTTACCACAACTTGATTATTTTGCACTTCACTTTCGCCAAGTACAAGAGCCAGAGTCGCACCAGACTTATCTGCGCGTCTAAATTGTTTTTTAAAGTTACCACCACTGCAATGCAACATGGTGCTTAAGTGCGGTAATTCTGAGCGAAGTTTTTCAGCGAGTTGGAATGCGGCTAATGTTGTGCCTTCACCTTGATAAACAACGTAAATATCTACCGCACTTTTTACCGGAATCGATTTATTCACTTCTTGAACGAGCAACACTAAACGCTCTAAGCCCATTGCGAAACCGACACCACTTGTTGCATGGCCACCAAGTTGTTCAACTAAGCCGTCATAGCGTCCACCACCACATACGGTCCCTTGCGCACCTAATGCTGATGTCACCCATTCAAATACGGTTTTATTATAATAATCTAAACCACGAACCAATTTTGGATTAATTTCATATTGAATACCAACCGCATCTAATAGACCGCATAGCTGCGCAAAATGCTCGCGACTTTCATCATCTAAATAATCCAATAATTTTGGCGCGCCGTCCAATACATCTTGTAATGCTTGATTTTTAGTATCCAAAATACGTAATGGATTTTTTACAAGACGTTCTTTCTCTTCTTCACTCATTAAATCTTGGTGATTTTCTAAGAAGGCTACTAATGCAGAACGATAGTTTGCACGTGCTTCTAATGAACCAATCGAATTTAATTGAAGTGAAACATGTTGATCAATACCTAAGGCTTTCCACAAACGTGCCGTTAAAATAATTAACTCAGCATCAATTTCAGGGGTTGCGATACCAAATACTTCTACACCTGCTTGATGGAATTGACGGTAACGACCTTTTTGTGGACGTTCATGGCGGAACATTGGTCCCATATACCATAAACGTTGTTCATTGTTGTAAATCCAACCGTGTTCAATCGCAGCACGCACGCATCCTGCCGTACCTTCTGGACGAAGTGTTAATTGTTCATCATTATCCCAGAATGTGTACATTTCTTTTGAGACAACATCTGTGACTTCACCGATTGCACGAGCAAATAATGGCGTACTTTCCACGATTGGCATACGCACTTCTGAATAGCCGTAGCTGCTTAAAATTTGGCGAACCTGCCCTTCAATCCATTGCCAAAGTGGAGATTCAGTTGGGGAACAGTCATTCATCCCACGAATTGCTTGAATATTTTTTGCCACGAGTTTTCCTTAAATAATTCGATTTTTTGGATCTTGTTGTGCAACTTTGGCACGAATTTTTGCTTCTAATTGGTCAATAATCGCGTCGTTATCAAAACGTTCTTTTTGACGCTCACCATCTAAATAATAGCCACTTTTCTTATTACCACCGGTCACGCCAAGATCAGACACTAATGCTTCACCCGGGCCATTTACCACACAACCGATAATAGACACATCCATTGGGGTAATAATATCTTCTAAACGTTGTTCTAGTGCATTCACCGTGCCGATCACATCAAACTCTTGACGAGAGCAAGTTGGACAAGCAATAAAGTTAATCCCGCGAGAACGAATACGTAACGATTTCAAAATATCAAAACCAACTTTGATTTCTTCTACAGGATCGGCGGCTAAAGAGACACGCAAGGTATCACCAATGCCTTCCGCCAACAGCATACCTAAACCAATTGCAGATTTCACTGAGCCCGCTCGCGCACCACCGGCTTCTGTAATGCCTAAATGCAACGGCTGTTTAATGGCTTTTGCCAATAAACGGTAAGCTTCTACAGCAAGGAAGACATCGGATGCTTTTACGCTCACTTTAAATTGATCGAAGTTCAAACGATCCAAGATCTCAACATGACGTAACGCTGATTCTAATAAGGCTTCTGGTGTTGGCTCACCAAATTTCTCTTGGATATCTTTTTCTAATGAGCCAGCATTGACACCGATACGAATCGGAATATTTTTATCGCGTGCGCAATCCACCACTGCTCGAATACGATCTTCACGACCGATATTGCCTGGATTAATACGTAAGCAATCCACCCCATATTCAGCCACTTTTAACGCAATGCGATAGTCAAAATGAATATCCGCCACTAATGGCACATTCACTTGCTGTTTAATGATTTTAAACGCTTCGGCGGCATCCATAGTTGGTACAGAAACACGCACAATATCTGCGCCGACACGTTCCAACGATTTAATCTGTGCAACGGTCGCTTCAACATCAGTTGTGCGAGTATTTGTCATGGATTGTACGGCAATCGGTGCATCACCACCGATTGGTACATTGCCCACATAAATTTTTGTCGATTCACGACGTTTGATAGTAGGTTTTACTGCTGACATTCTTTCGTAAATTATTCGTTAAGGTTTTGGTAATTTAAATTTAGCCACACGACCATCAACTGTAAGCGGATACGCTTCGCCTTTATAAGTAATGCGAACGTTACCCGGCGCACCGATAATCAATGCATAGTCATTACCATTAAAGGTTAAAACTTCGCCTTGTTTATATTCTTTTTGCGCTAATACTTTACGGTTTTGGTCTTTCACACTAATCCAGCTTGAATTCTTTGTGATCTCAATAACAAGATCGCCTTTCGCTGTGGTTGGTGCTTCAGAAATAGCGGGGTTTTCAACTGCACTTTGTGTATCTGGCACAGTTTGCTCTGTTGTTGGTTCTGTGTTAGGTAACGTTTGTTCCACAACAGGTGCTGAAGTTGATACAGTTGAAACTTCTGCGTTTACTGTTTGAGCTTGATTTGCTTGAGTATTTGAAACAACAGGTTCAGCAGCGGCATTATTTGTTGCTTCCGCTACTGACGCAGTTTCATTATTTGACGTTGCAGGCTGGTTATTTACCGCGACTGGAATTTCATTCGAATGAGTAACCGGTACCTCTGCTGTTTTTTCTTTTTCAACGTAGGTTTGCACTAAATTATCACGTTCTTCGTTTGATTTTTGATAATTCTGCCACCACCATAAGCCTGTCATTCCAACCGCCGCGAGTAAAATAATGGTTGTAAGTGTGCCGACCCAGCGACTATGAGAAGAGTATTGGTTTACTGAACGCGTCGCACGTGCATTTTTGCCTAAATCGTTTTTATATGCCTCTCCAAAAGTCAAATGCGCCCATTCACTTTCAGGAATACGTAAAAATTTTGTATAACTACGCACATACCCTTTCATAAAGGTTGATGGCACATTTTTTTGGACAAATTCATTATTTTCTAATTGTTCCAAAATACTTGGGCGTAAAGAAATGGCCTTTGCTGCATCTTCCAAAGATAGATTTAATGCCTCGCGAGTTTGACGAAGTTTATCCCCAAAGGAAATATCTTTTTTTTCGGTTTGTTCAAGGATTGTATTCATAGGTATAAAATAAAGAAATAGCAATAAACTAAATGCTAAATTCTAAAGTCGAAAGGGGCTTTTGGCAATGATTATTTGAGTGAATGAAGCTTTTCCGCTCTAGAAGGATCAACTTGGCGTAATTTCTCCAACGCTTGGTGATAAACATCGGTTTGTTTTCCGGCAAAAGCACAAAGTGCCATGTTTTCGTAGGTATCTGCTTGATGATAATAATTCGGTACTGCAAGTGCTGCATTAAATTGTGAATAAGCTTGTTCAAACTCACCTTGTCCACATAAAAAAGCACCGAAGTTGTTATACACATCGCCTTGCTTATCGTCTAACTTAATCGCCTGTAAATAAGCTTGCTTCGCTTTTTCTGTATCGCCTTGTAATTGATAAAAATGAGCAAGTGCTGAGTGCACAAGATAATATCGTGCATCATGCTCAAGGGCTTTATCTAAATTCAGTTTTGCTTGAACAAAATCCTCTTGTTGCAGATAGCCTAATGCCAACTCAACGCGCGCTTTTGCGGCTTGTTGCTTATTAAAATCAACTGAAGATTGAGAAACGCAAGCAGAAAAAACAAAAGGAAAAATGACCGCACTTAGAATGTTAATTGGGATTAATTTCATCTTATCACTCCTCTATCTTATCACTCTTACCCGGGCCATTTTCCCTTTACAAGTATTACTCTATTTAGCTTAGTTAACAGCTTTTACGTCAATACCTTCACCAAACTTACGTTTCATTGCTGTACGTTTGGTTCGGTCGATCACATCGCCCGCCAACTGACCACAAGCCGCATCAATATCATCGCCACGGGTTTTACGCACAATTACCGTAAAGCCGTATTCCATTAAGGTTTTTTGGAAACGATCGACACGGCTATTTGAGCTTTTACCATAAGGCGCTTCTGGGAACGGGTTCCATGGGATCAAGTTAATTTTACACGGGGTATTTTTTAATACTTGAGCTAATTGATGCGCATGCTCTGTGCCATCATTCACGTGATCTAATAACACATATTCAATTGTCACTTTACCATGATTAGCATTTGATACTTCTAAGTATCTGTGTACCGAATCCATCAACATTTTGATGTTATATTTTTTATTGATCGGCATAATTTCATCACGCAATTCATCGTTCGGTGCATGAAGTGAAATCGCTAAGGCTACATCAATCTTATCACGTAACATATCGAGCGCAGGCACGACACCGGATGTGGATAAAGTCACGCGTCGTTTAGACAATCCATACGCGAAATCATCGAGCATAATTTCCATCGCGGGTACAACATTAGCTACATTTAACAATGGTTCACCCATACCCATCATCACCACATTGGTAATCGGACGAACACCCGTCACACCAAAATTACCGATAATTTTTGATGCGCGCCAAACCTGACCGATAATTTCAGACACCGTTAAATTACGGTTAAAGCCTTGTTGTGCTGTTGAACAGAAAGTACAAGCTAAGGCACAGCCTACTTGAGAAGAGACACAAAGTGTTGCGCGATCCGCCTCAGGAATATAGACCGTTTCAACTTGCTGTTCACCTACCTGCATCGCCCATTTAATAGTGCCATCCGCAGAGCGTTGCTCAACCGCCACTTCTGGCGCTTTAATTTCAGCGACCGCTTTTAATTTTTCTCGTAATTTTTTATTAATATTGGTCATATTGTCGAAGTTATCTTCGCCAAAATGATAAATCCATTTCACTAATTGATCCGCACGAAATGGTTTCTCGCCTAATTCAGCAAAAAACTCACGCATCTGCTGACGCGTTAAATCCATTAAGTTAATCTTTTTTGTATTCGTTTCGGATGAAAGGGGTTGTTCTAACATAAAGCCTCGTTATTACACATTACGGCGATGATGTTACTCAGAATTGAGCAACAAAAAATTCGCATATTAAAAATGAGCCGAGATTTTACAGATTTACCGACGGATAAGCTAGCAGATTTGAAAAACAAAGAAAATTTTGACCGCACTTCTTTGCGATCGCTATCGCAAAAATCAAAAAAACAAAAGAAAAAAGTGCGGTTAAAAAACTTTAAATTTTTTCTCTTTCACACATCCCAAACCCTTACAAAAACTGATAGAATACTAGCTTTGTTTTATTCTCTAAGTTGGCTATATTAAAAGATATGTTAAAAAAAGTTCTTTCTGTATTGTGTTTAGTGCCAGCAATGGCAACGGCACAATCTTATGTCGTGTATGATTTCACCCATGATCGAGTGCTCGAAAGTAGCTCACCGAATCATGTTCAACCTATCGCATCCGTCACCAAGTTAATGACTGCAAATGTGTTTCTTGAAAATAATCGAAATGCAAATTGTACTGCATCGATTACTGACGACGATTACGATTACATTAAAGGCACACATACAAAATTACCAAAATACACGCCGATTTCTTGTAATGAATTATTAAAAGCAATGCTCGTTCATTCTGATAACTATGCTGCCCATGCACTTTCTCGCTCTGCGGGCATGAGCCGTTTGCAATTTATCCAAAAAATGAATGAGAAAGCACGAGAATTAGGCATGCGCTCTACTCGCTTTTCAGACAGTTCAGGTTTATCTGATAGCAACATTTCAAGTGCAATGGATTTAGTTAAGCTAGCCAAATACTCGCTCAATAAAGCACAAATCAAAAATCTTTCTAATATGCCAAGTGCCTTCATTCAAGCTGGCGGACGCAGTGTTTTCGTCAAAAACACCAATAAATTAGTGCGTGAAGAAGTCTTCGATGCAGCAATTAATAAAACTGGTTATATTCGCGAATCTGGCTATAATTTAGTCTTTGTGAATAAAAATCCATGTAATCGCGCGACCATTGGTGTGATCAGTTTAAATAACCATTCATCTGCATTTCGTAGCAACTTTACGAAAGGAAAACTGGAACAATATGGCTGTACTGCTGGACGTAGCATGCAAAACTTTACCGTTGATGAAGCCCAATATGAAGAAGGCTATGATGAAGCGGGTATGGATCGTCTAATCCAACAAGTTGGTGGTTAATTATTTCAATAAAAGAGCGGTCAATTTTGTATAAAATTTTCCGCTTTTTAATTTTAATCACCTATCGATTTGATAATTATTTTCATTTAAAAGCCTTATAAAAAATGATATTATTCTGCAGAATGCTAATCAATCATTATTTTTAAGGAGATCTCATGAAGCATTTATTTAAAAGCCTATCTGTTATCGCTCTAGGTTTAGCTGCTTTACAAGCCGAAGCGAAATTTAAAGTGGTGACCACATTTACTGTTATTCAGGATATCGCACAAAATGTTGCGGGCGATGCCGCGACGGTGGAATCTATCACCAAACCTGGTGCAGAAATTCACGAGTATGAACCGACCCCTAAAGATATTGTAAAAGCTCAATCTGCTGATTTAATTTTATGGAACGGATTAAATTTAGAGCGTTGGTTTGAGCGTTTCTTCCAAAATATCAAAGACAAACCAGCCGTTGTGGTAACCGAAGGCATCACGCCACTTTCTATTTATGAAGGCCCTTATAAAGATGCACCTAACCCACACGCTTGGATGTCGCCATCTAATGCGTTGATTTATGTCGAAAATATAAAAAATGCATTAGTTAAATACGATCCGCAAAATGCTGATACTTATCAAAAAAATGCAGCGGCGTATGCAGAAAAAATCAAACAACTCGATAAACCTTTACGTGAAAAACTCGCACAAATTCCTGCCGACCAACGTTGGTTAGTGACCAGTGAAGGCGCCTTTAGTTATTTAGCGAAAGATTACGATCTCAAAGAAGGTTATTTATGGCCAATTAACGCAGAACAACAAGGAACGCCTCAACAAGTACGTAAACTGATCGATTTAGTGAAAAAAAATCAGATTCCAGTGGTATTTAGCGAAAGTACAGTATCAGCCAAACCAGCTCAACAGGTAGCAAAAGAAAGCGGTGCTAAGTACGGCGGTGTGCTTTATGTAGATTCTCTTTCTGCCGCTGACGGTCCTGTACCAACTTATATTGACTTACTGAATGTCACTGTATCCACCATCGTGAAAGGATTTGAAAAATAATGACTGAACTTTCCGCTTCTATTTCCGTTAATGATGTAACCGTACGTTACAACAACGGGCACACTGCAATTTATGATGTTACCTTTGCATTACAAGGGGGAACCATCTGTGCTCTTGTCGGCGTAAATGGGAGCGGAAAATCAACGCTATTCAAAAGCATCATGGGCTTAATCAAGCCACAGCAAGGCAATATTGCGCTTTGTGGTTTGCCAATTAATCGAGCATTGAAACAAAATTTGGTTGCCTATGTACCGCAAGCGGAAGAAGTCGATTGGCAATTTCCAGTCTCCGTTTATGATGTTGTCATGATGGGACGCTACGGCTACATGAATTTCCTACGCATTCCAAAGGCTGAAGACAAACAAAAAGTGCTTGAAGCGATGCAACGGGTAAACATCGAGCATTTAGCTGAACGACAAATCGGTGAGCTTTCTGGTGGACAGAAAAAACGCGTATTTTTAGCTCGAGCATTAGCACAACAAAGTAAGATTATCTTACTCGATGAGCCTTTTACGGGTGTGGATGTTAAAACTGAAAATGCCATTGTGGAACTCCTTCGCCAATTACGTGCTGAAGGCCATTTAATTTTAGTTTCTACCCACAACTTGGGTTCTGTACCCGATTTCTGTGATCAAGTGGTGATGATTAACCGTACTGTGATTGCTGCTGGTAAAACGGAAGATACATTCAATCAGCATAATTTGGAAAAAGTCTTTGGTGGTGTATTACGACACATCAAATTATTGGGTGAAGATCTGCATAATGATGAAGATAAACGTGCTGTCACCGTGCTTACGGATGATGAACGTCCTGTTGTCTTCTATGGCGAAACCAAAAATGATCCGCCTGCAACGGCTGTAAAATCCTGTCGTCTGCCTCCGTCTGACAAGGAATAAGCCATGCTTGAATATTTACTGGAACCTTTCTCCTATGAATATATGCAAAAAGCCATGTGGATAAGTGCCGCAGTTGGTGGCATTTGTGCCTTTCTTTCTGCCTATTTAATGTTGAAAGGCTGGTCATTAATTGGCGACGCGCTCTCTCATTCCGTGGTTCCGGGTGTGGCGATAGCTTATGCCTTTTCACTCCCCTATGCTTTAGGTGCTTTTTTTGCCGGCATTTTGGCCGCACTTTCCATTTTATGGATCAAATCCATTTCTAAACTCAAGGAAGATGCCGTTATCGGCTTTATTTTCAGTACCTTTTTTGCCCTGGGACTGCTGATTATTTCTCTGAATCCAACTTCAATAAATGTGCAAAATATTATTCTCGGTAATATCCTCGGGATTGCCGATGAAGATATTTATCAAGTAGCCATCATTATGTTGATTTGCTTGGTCTTATTGCTTATTTTTTGGAAGGATCTGTTACTGATTTTCTTTGATGAAACGCAAGCGATTACAGTAGGTCTTTCGCCACTGTTTTACAAAGTTCTCTTTTTTACACTCTTGAGTGCTTGTGTCGTTGCCGCATTACAAACTGTCGGGGCGATTTTAGTGATTGCCATGGTAATCACACCAGGCGCCACCGCCTATTTACTCACAGATAAATTCAAAACTCTTATCAAAATTGCGGTAGCATTAGGCGCAATCACTGGTTTCGTCGGTGTCTATTTAAGCTATTATCTGGATGGCGCAACAGGTGGTGTCATCGTGACATTGCAAACCTTGTTATTTTTATTAGCTTTTCTATTTTCGCCAAAATACGGATTAATGAGTCAAAAACGACGTAAGGCGGTGGCCCATGAGTGAAATATTCGCTATTTTCGTTGAGCCATTTCAGTTTGACTTTATGCAAAATGCATTGCTCACTGCATTAGTGGTTGCCGTGATCTGTGCACTACTCTCTTGCTATTTAGTGTTGAAAGGATGGTCATTGATGGGGGATGCTATTTCCCATGCCGTCCTGCCTGGGATTGTCTTGGCTTTTCTAGCCGGTATTCCATTGGTGATTGGAGCCTTTGTCTCAGGTATTGCCTGTGCCTTAGGGGTGGGTTATTTAAAAGAAAACAGCCGTATCAAAGAAGATACCGCGATGGGGATTGTATTTTCGGGAATGTTTGCCATTGGTTTGGTGCTGTTCACTAAAATCCAAACCTCACAACATCTCACACACATCTTATTCGGTAACGTATTAGGTGTAAGCCGACAAGAACTGATTCAAACGACTATCATCGCCTTGATTATTTTTATTTTGCTTGGCTTAAAGCGTCGTGATTTTCTGCTTTATTGCTTTGATCCGAGCCATGCTCGTGTTGCGGGTCTCTCGCCTAAATTATTGCATTATGGCTTGCTCACATTACTCGCGCTCACTATTGTGAGTACGATGCAAGTCGTTGGGGTTATTTTGGTTGTAGCGATGCTAATTGCGCCAGGTATTACTGCGCTAACCCTGACGAATCGCTTCGATAAGATGCTTGTTATCGCAATCATCAGCGCTGTAACTGCAAGTCTACTAGGCGTGCTACTTAGCTATCATTTTGATGCGTCCACTGGTGCATGCATCATTTTGTTACAAGCGGCATTTTTCTTGCTTGCCCTGATTTATAGCAAAATAAAAGTGCGGTTAAATTTTTAAATAAAAAAGCTAACAGAGATGTTAGCTTTTTTATTAGGAATTGAGTTTCAACAATATCAGTGCTTCATAATGACACGAGCCTATACCATGAGTTACAAAGTCACATTTTACTTATTCTTCAGTTCGTTGAAATAAATCAACCCCTTAATTACCTAAATATCTATTATTAGAAACATATCCACAAAAATTGAATTATTCAGGATAGTAATATAAACTTAGCTTTTTATTTATTAAAAAAATTGGTTTTCCATACATTTTACATCTGCCTCATGAAATATCTTGCAGTGAGAGATGACTGGCATTTTATCAGATCCTCTGGAACACCGGTGAAAATCACTTGTCCACCTTCACTTCCTCCGCGAGGCCCCATCTCAATAATCCAGTCTGCCTCCGCAATCATTTCCAGGCGATGTTCAACGATAATTACTGTATTTCCTCTGTCAGCCATCTTTCGAAGAACCTGCATTAGATTCTCAATATCCTTATAATGAAGACCTGTTGAAGGCTCATCCAAAATATAGATATTCCCTTTTTTATTGAGTTCGCTTGCCAGTTTCAGTCGTTGGTTTTCTCCGCCAGACATACTATTTGTTGACTGTCCCAGCGTCATATAGCCCAGGCCTACATCTCGAAGGCCTTTCAGTTTTTTGCTAATTTCCGGGTCATCAAAGAATTCCACAGCCTGATTTACGGTCAATGACATGACTTGTTCGATATTTTTCCCGTTATAGCAGTAGCTAAGGGCCGTTGGATTAAATCGTTTCCCTCCACATTCTTCACAGACGATTTCTACCGGATCTGCAAATGCAATTTCCGGTTTAATAACGCCTCGCCCTCCACACACAGTGCAGGCCCCCTTTGAATTGAAACTGAACCATTCCATACCAACATCATTTACCTCTGCAAATTTTTTGCGAATCATATCACCAATACCAGAATAGGTCGCAGGTGTTGAACGTGAAGAGATACCGATTGGTTTCTGATCGATTACGACAGCCTCAGGATACTTCTCGGTAAGTTCACATCGAATCAGACTAGACTTTCCTGAGCCAGCCACACCACATACTGCCGTGATAACTCCCATCGGAATATCTATGCTAACATTTTTCAAATTGTGAAGTTTGGCATGTTCGATATGTAGGCTCTCTGTCCACTCTTTTGGTGTTGTATTTAGTTTGATTTTCTGACGCATCGCCTTGGCAGTGAGCGTATCTGTCTTTTCAAGATCCTCCACTCCACCTTGGAAAACAATTTGACCGCCATTCACGCCAGCAAGCGGACCAAGCTCGATAATTTCATCCGCCAACCGGATAATATCACGGCTATGCTCCACAACAAGTACCGTATTATGCTTATCTCGAAGACTTAGGAGCAGTTTTGCAATCCGATCCGCGTCCGCGGGATGTAACCCTGCAGTCGGTTCATCAAAGATATAAGTAATATTGGACAGACTACTCCCTAGATGACGGACAATCTTCAGACGCTGAACTTCACCACCTGAGAGCGTATCTGTCCGTCTCCCAAGTGTCAGATAACCTATACCTACATCTATCATACGCTGCAGGGTTTCAATAATCTGTCTGGATATAGATTTTCCGACCGGGTTGTCAATTGTTTTCAGCACACCAATCAGCTCACTTACTTGGATATCCTGCATATCTGCAATGTTATAACCGTTAATCTTTGAAGCAAGAGCTGCAGGGTTCAGACCAGTCCCCCCACAAGTTGGACAAGGCCCATCTACTATATACTTCGAAATCTCCTGTTGCAATCCCTTCTTCAGCTTGGATATGTCACGGTTTATATAGAGCCTTTTAAACCGTGGGACAACCCCTTCATAATCCACCTTATAAGTTCCGCCGGTACCATTTCCAATCATGGTGATTACTTCATTATTGTCCTCACCATACTTTAACAGATTCCATTCTTCATCCGTAAAATTTTTCAATTTCTTATCTGAATCAAGCTTTGAATGCTGCGTATACAGTACATTCTGCCATCCAGCAGCAAATTGGCTGAAAGTAAGACCTCTATCACTAAGTGTTCCTTCTAGATTAAATAATCTATCCTCAATCAAGGTCAATCTTTTCCCCAGGCCAGTGCAATCTGGACACATCCCATGAGGATGGTTAAAGGAATAGGCCATCGAACCACCAGCACTCGGATTTCCAACACGGGAAAACAACAACCTAAGTAGTGGTGCTACATCGACTGCGGTCCCAACCGATGACCTTGAATTAGTTCCCATAGGTTTCTGGTCAACAATTATGACAGGCGTCAGACCTTCAATTGTTTCAAATGCCGGACGCTCATAATTCGGCATTTTATTCCTGAGATAATAAGAATAACCCGCCTGCCACTGTCTTGAGCTTTCCACCGCAATTGTATCAAAGGCAAGTGAGCTTTTCCCTGATCCTGAAACACCTGCTAATACAACCAACTTACCTTTTGGGATTTTTATATTAAAATGCTTCAGATTATTCTCCGAAACACCTGTAATTTCAATATAATCATTCATAGTACAATCTCCATAGAATAGAAAACTTAATCATTAATAAGCAATGCGACGGTTTCATAATGCGCTGTATGCGGGAACATATCAAATAATTGAATTTGAGTAAGTTTATAATTGGTTAGATGCTGCAAATCTTTTCCCATGGAAATCGCGTTACAGCTGGAATAAAGAATAAAGTGCGGTTGCATTTCATTGAGAAATTCAGCGAGTTCCTTTCCGATGCCTCGACGAGGTGGGTTGACGATCACCAAATCGGGTTTATTTGCATCTTGTGTTAAAGCAAAATTAGCCGCATCCAAAGATTGGAATTTAACGTTGTTTAGCCCTAAAACCTGAGCGGATTTAGTCGCCGCTTGAATAGCAGATGGGGAAATTTCAATCCCAGTCAATTCCACTTTTTGTTGATGTTTATCTTG
>OGKM01000577.1_pt1 | contig 16310 bp, 16 predicted proteins | sample 1572501 | NCBI WGS metagenome assembly OGKM01 (sample SAMEA2582154, study PRJEB24529) | metagenome | biome: Human gut stool | place: China | collected 2011
ACTGGCAGGAAAAATTTATATTTTTTCAATTGTCTACTTGACGGGGAGCAGTTCAATTCCAATGGTTGACCATTCTTTTAAACAGCGAGAGATTACAGATATGTACAGAGATTTTAAAAACAGGAAAAAAGGCAAGGAGTTATTTTCTAAAATAACAGAGGGGGAATGGGCGAACTGCATAATTCACAATATTCATTCTAAATATATTCACACAGTTAATACTCCTTATATTGAAGAAATATTGGATAATGATTGGGTAAGCGGTTAATTTTTACAATTTAATATTTATACTCACAAAGCAGTTAGTCTACATGATTGACTGCTTTTCTTACGTCCAAAGAAAGGAGTTTATATGAACGTATGGAAAAAATCTAAAGGTAACAGGATTCGTGCCAGTGACAAATCGCTGGTCTATCACTTCTGTATCGGTTGGCTGTTGCTCCTGTTCGTTGCGGTGTTCCTGCTACTGAATCTGCGACAGCTCCTTGTTATAGACTGGAAAGATTTCAACCTGCTCCATGCCGGAAATCCCATTGGTTATACCGATTTGACCTCTGCCTACTGGCAACAGCACATCATTTGTGCCGGAAGAATTAAGCAATAGAAAGGACTTGCCTACTATGTCAAAGGCGGTGTGCTTGCTCCTGTATCCGGCGATTATGTATTTTCAGAACTGGTAAATCCTGTCTTTACCAAAGATGGCGATAACCTCAAGGTCAGTGTGTCTGTGAAATATCTGGACAACAAATCGAAAATGACGCAAATTTCACAGTATGAGCTTGTGCTTCATAAGGACGATAACTGGAAGATTGTAGAATAAATATTACAGCAGAATAGTATGGTAATTTGTTGTTTTATCTATACTATTCTGCATTTTGTTATGATATAGTATGAAGTAAGAAATATACAAACACGCTATTATGGAGGTAGTCATAATTATGGGATTGTTTGATAAATTCAAGAAAAAAGAGGACGTACAGCAAATAAAAACAGATGAACAAAGAGAACTTGAAAATATAGTCCAACAAAATCATGCTATATTTGATAATGCCTTTTTGGGGAAAAGAGCTACCGATAAGGAAATATTGCAAGCAGAGCAAAAATTAGGTGTAAAAATTCCTGCACCTTTTGTATGGTTTTTAAAAGAATTTGGTAGTGGTGGTTATTGGTTTGATTTCATTGGCTACACCAAAAACGGAAAAGCACAATTTGTTGAAGAAACTTTTAATCAAAGAGAAAATGGGTTGCCAAAAAACTTATTGGTTATTGAAGATTGTGATGAATTTTATCATTGCTTAGATACTTCAAATGGGAAGATTGCTTCATGGAGTCAATATGATAATGATGGTGTAATATATTGTTTTGATAACTTCTATGATTTTTTTAAAGATAATCTGGAAAATGCGATAGAAAATTTTTAATCCAATCTTACTACACAAAATCAGAGTATGGACAAGTAGAAAGAGAAATTATCTGGGCTTACGAAACATTTGGAGCAAAGCCTGAAAACAGCCCGTTTTTAACAAATATTTTTAATAGGTATTTAGAGCAGAAAATACGAGAGGATGTATGATGGAATGGGATATATTGCAACTGAAATAAACAGAGCTATTACAAATAATCATTTAAAATCACACCTATTGCCGTTGGGGTATGTTGATGATCTACGGGTAAGTATTATTAAGAAATATTGTACTAAGAATACTACATTCATATGGGAATGTTTTAAGGATTATGTAAGTTATCAAAATTCAAATGCATGGTCACTGATATGTAATTATGTGAAAGATAATGAGTGTATTATGTTTTTTAATAAATCCGATGATAAAAATGCATTTTTGATTCCAAACGGAACGGAATTGTACAAAATTCTTGAAGATTCGTTTGGCTTTGAATTTTATATTACAAACCAAAATCACTCATATTTACTTTGTTTTAATCATCACGATATGCTCTATGGTTCTGGCGAAGCAAAGAAATGGGTATCAGAGATTGAATGATTTGTCTTTGTGGCAAACTAATCAGTAGTATACAAAATTTCTATTCTTGTTTTCTTTTATGATTTTTAATATTATCAAACATTTATGTAAGGAGATTTGGAAGATGCTTATTAAAAAAATAGTATCCGTTATATTAATCCTTAGTCTGGTTTTTGTGGTAAGTGGGTGTCAATCAGACAAAGACAATCCTTTACACGGGAAAGATACAGATGAACGAATAGTTATGTGTTTAGAAAACGCTTATCCAGAACATAATTTCAAGGTGGTTAAATCATTTGATAAACAAAAAAATGAAGGAATTTTTGAAGATGAAAATGGGCTAGAATTTAAAGTAAGAGATTTAATATATAATAATACATATCATTTTGGATGTCGTGATGAATATCTTTCTACCATCCTAAAAAATGAAGACTTTTTTGAAAAAACGAAAAAGGTGGTTGAAGAAAAATATGGTCAGAAATTAGTATACAATAAAAATAATATGTCGATAGATATAATTTATGATGATAACAATCAGATAACAACTGATGAAATAAGTCAATTAATACAAGAAGTGTTGAATATAGTCGATACACCTAAAGTTAAGTATCCTGCTGACCGAGAATTTTCTACAAATGTTGTTAATTATTATACACTACCAGCATTGGGTGTTCTTCAATGCTATATAGAGAAAAATGAAATTGGAGAAACAGAGTTGTTCTATTTTTCTGATAAATCAATGGAACAATCTGTAATTAAAGAAAAGATAGATAAATTATATCAATCGGTGGAAGAATGATTAAAATTAAGAAGATATACAAAATTATTCATTGAATTTTCTTTTATATTTTTGTGATATTATTGAATGAAAATAAATTTATTCAGAAAGGTTGTGGTTAAATGTTGGGTATCAAAAAACGTGATACAAAACAAGTATTTAAAGCGATTGCACATCAACAGGGTGTTTCTGTATTAGAAGTAAAAGAACATATTCAGTCAACCATTGATGAAATGTATTACAGCGATGACCCAGATGTGCAAGCTGAATTTTCAGATTATTTTGGAAAGAAACGTCCTACACCAAAAGAATACGTTTATACGATGGCAACAAAACAACTGCCCTGTTTTTTTCTTATATGGAGTGGAAAGAGGGATAGATACAAAACAGCACAGGGAGGAGGTGAGAACGTGAAACCATCTGACTTCCAAAAACTGTAATGTGTCGTTTTGATAGTTGTTTAAAAAAACGGTTTTCGGAGTTGTAAAAGATTACTACAAAAAGTTGAAAAAAATCAAGCAGAAGCTATCCCATTTTGTGAGCTTCCCGACATTATCATAGATAAAGTTGCTATATGGGATACATATAAAACGGATTACACGACTTTCAATATATGTGGACATGACATTTATGTATATGACGATGAGCTGGCAAAAGTCATTAAACAATTATCTGACCGTTACCGTGAAAATGTACTTATGTACTATTTCTTGGATATGAGTGATACGAAAATTGCAAAATTGCAGAATATATCCCGAAGTGGTGTATTTCAAAACCGACACTATGCGTTAAAACAAATGAAAAAGTCATTAGAGGAGGAAAATTAGTATTTGAAACAAAAACGTTCGTATAAGAAACCATCATTTCATGTGATTTCATCGGCTATGGACGGCGACAAAATTTCCATTGATAAAATCTTAGATTTCTATGACCCGTATATATCAAAAAGCTGTATTCGACCATTATATGATGAATACGGAAATGTATATATCGCTGTGGATATGGAGTTAAAAGGTCGTATCAGAGAAGCCATTATGAAAATGATATTGGAATTTGACATAAAAATCGAATAGGTAATATCTGCGGAACGCTTCATACAAACACTTCCCTCTTTCCTGTTCCGCTTACTTCTTAGCTTGCCAAAGCCATTTGTCTGCATATAAAAAGTATTAGCAAAAGTGTTAGCAACGGCAAAAAACATATCCGCAAGAGTTATTGATATGCTATAATGACCTTGTTAAACGTATGTATTTTGCTGTTATCACACGGAAAGGAGTTATTATTACTCGTGATAAGTGATACATCAAATACAGAAACTCCTAAAAAGGAGAAAAAGATATATACAGTAGAGGAAATTGCAGAACAATTATGTGTGAGTAAAAAAGTGGCTTACGCATTGGTTAAAAGTGGACAGTTCGCTTATGTTCGTGCTGGTAGAGCCATACGGGTATCTAAAGATTCTTTCGATAAATGGTTAAATCAAAATTAACTGTTAAGGAGAGAATATATTATGGCTTCAATCAAAAAAAGAAAATCAACATTTTCCGTTATTTACTGGTATTTAGACAATGCAGGAGAACGTAAACAGAAATGGGATACGTTAGAGACAAAGAAAGAAGCAAAGCAGAGAAAAGCATTTGTTGAGTATTATCAAGAAAAATATGGTTATGTGATTGTTCCCTTAGAGGAACAGTTTGCACGCCAAATTGATGAATCGAAAAAAGAACTTGATAGTACCGATGAAGATATTACGCTTTGTGACTTTTAAAAAATATTTGTCAATCTCTATGGTACGTCAAAATGGTCGCCTAGTACATTTAGTAGCAAAGTCGGTACTATCGAAAATTACATCAATCCACTTATCGGGGATTGGAAGTTAAATGAGATTACCACAAAGAAATTATCTGCCTACTACAATGATTTATTGAGTGTTCCAGAAGTACCCAGAGCTAACAGAAAAGCTACTGGACGTTGCGTACAACCTGCCAATATCAAGAAAATACACGACATTATACGCTGTGCATTAAATCAAGCAATCCGTTGGGAATATATTGATACCAACAAGCGTAACCCTGCTTCATTAGCAACGCTTCCTAAAGTTCCTAAGGTAAAAAGAAAAGTATGGAGTGTAGATACATTCCGTGAAGCAATTCAGCAGTCAGACGACGATTTATTAACCATCTGTATGCATTTGGCGTTTTCCTGCTCAATGCGTATTGGAGAAATTAAAGGAAAAAGATATTATCAAGATTTTTCCGACACAAAAGCCACATTGCACAACAAGGCTTGTATTAAAGACACCAAAGACAGAAACAAGTAATCGTACCGTATGGTTGCCAAAGACGGTTGCGGAATTACTGGTGCAATATCAAAAAGACCAAAAGGAATTGCAGGAATTTCTAGGAGACGCTTATAACAATTACAACCTTGTTATAGCTTTGGAAAATGGAAATCCCGTTGAAAGTAGAATTGTGAGAGACAGATTTCAAAAGTTATGCGAACAAAATGGCTATGAAAAAGTTGTTTTCCACAGTCTGCGTCATTTATCCACAGGATACAAATTGAAAATGACCAACGGCGATGTAAAATCGGTACAAGGCGATACAGGTCATGCAGAAGCAGAAATGGTTACAGACGTTTATTCAGAAATCATAGACGAAGATAGACGTTACAACGCTCAAAAGATGGACGAACAATTTTATTCCACTCTAAACCATGATTCAGAAATGCAACCACAAAATGAGGAAGTTCAGTCGGAAAACAACGGCTTATCAGACAGTGATATGGAGCTTTTACAGCTTTTAAAATCACTTACGCCGGAGATGAAAAAAATGCTTTTGAAACAATCAGCTTCAAAGTAATTTTTCAAAAGTGTTAGCAAATCTTCAAAAATCTGCTGATATTTTTTCAAAATAAAAAAAGTGTTAGCAAACTCTTCTACTCAAACAGTCATAAAAATATCGAATTACAAATTCTGAAAATCAAAAGAAATTGCAAAATATAAATTAAATATGTTCTTATCTGACAGGTTATAAGCCAAAAACAAAAGAAGCTGAAAACCTCGATAAATCAAGGCTTTCAGCGTTGTTTGCTGGCGTCCCAGACAGGAATCGAACCTGCGACGTTTCGCTTAGGAGGCGAACCCTCTATCCTACTGAGGTACTGAGACGTATTTAATTGTAGTAGAGCAATTTTCAAATTTATTTCATAAATGGCTTCCAAAAAGGGATTGCTCCACCTGACCCTTAGGAGGACCTCGTTATATCCATTTAACTAAGGGAACAATTGTATCTGTATTCCAGACACAGTTAATATCTTATCATAGAACCTACAAATTCTCAACCGTTTTTCATCTATTTGGAAATGAACCGTGTTGATGGAAATACGAGAGAAACTTGATGCAATCGGGATATCGTCTGAACAGGTAGACAAGAATCAAGTAGTTGTTAAGCATGTTAAAATAGATGGGAAACACTGTAGATGTATGACGAGACGGGACGATAGTTATATTGTTGCCGTAACAGTGGAGGATTCTGTTTATTTACAGGGAACTCTTTTAGCAATACTGATAGTGGGCACTTATCTGGTATTGGCGACATGCTGGATGATGTATATGCTCTCGAAAGTTATAAAAGAAAGGGATAGAAGAAAATAAAGCCGGTGCAGGATTCATTTCCTGTATCGGCTTTACTGCTCCTATCAAGACTCTCTATGTTTTTCAATATAATACGGAACACAAGTTGTAAAGAAGTCAAGTAGCGTATCCGCATAAGAAGTATCATCTTTCGGGATTGCATGAAGTACTTGCTGAATCGCAAATCCATCAAGTGTAGCCATAAAGATAGAAGCGAATTGTTCTGCAAGCTTACGATCATCAAGTGCAAATGCAGAAGCAAAAAGCGTAGCAGCCTGATCCAGGATCGACTTCAATCCGGAGGTATATTTCTGGGAAAATTCTGAATCACATTTCATCGCATCTGATAATAGAAGTAAGTATAACTTTTCTTCCTGAAGGCGTTTGAAACGAATCTGAGCTTCTTTTTCTACATCAGAAAAGAGAGAATCTACGGTGATTTTCTCGTTTTCATTTTCATGAAAAATACGATGTGCGAAATGAATCGAATCTGTGACGATTTCGTCAAATAAATCCTGTTTGTTCTTATAATAATAATAAATCGCGCCGGTTGTCATATTGGCTTCGGCAGCAATCGAGCGCATACTTGTCTTATCGATTCCGAACTTTTCAATCTGTCGGATCGCAGCTTGTTTGATCTGTGTTTTGGTTGTGTTTTTTTGTTCATTCATGTTCTTTACACCTCGAAATGAATTGTGTTATTACTCACAAAATCTGCATTATCCGTGTCTCTTGGCAGTGTGGTTGACACGGGAGTAAACAGTAACATGATTATAGCATAAAAAAAGATAAATGTAACAACGATATTTGTTTGACAAAGTACATAACAAGTGTTATGTTGATCTTATAGGAAATTATTATAAAAATTTATGAAAAGATTTATGAAAAAGGAGAGGAAATATGACAGACAAATTTAAAGGCTGGTATCCGGATTATATCGAGAACGAAAAAGAACGTGAACCAATCTTAAAACTTGCCAAGATGATGACAGGTCGTGCAAAGAAAAAACTCGGATTAGAGAAGATGACAAAGTACGATCCGGAGTATTGGGGATTAGCGCTTTTGTGTACGGACGAGCAGGCTGAGATCGCAATGAAGATGGGGGTGCGCCAGCCGAAAACATTAGACCAGATGGTGAAGGTGACTGGTAAGGATAGAGATTATCTGGAGAAGCAGTTAGAGGAAATGGCAGCGGTTGCGCTGGTGGAGTATAACTGGGAAAATCCACAGCATGAGAAGCAGTATGTACTGCCAATCTTCGTACCTGGAAGTGCAGAGTTCTCTTGTATGAATGCGAAGATGTTAGAGAAGCATCCGGAGCTTGGACTTTTCTTTGAGAGAATGAGTCGTATTGCATTGGAAGGACTTGCACCATTTATGCCGGAGGGCGGTGTTGGAATGCATGTTATTCCTGTAGAGAAGGCAATTTCAACAGAGAATCAGTCTCTGCCGATTGAGCACATTTCACATTGGCTTGAAAAGTATGAGGGAAAATATGCAGCGAGTCCATGTTCTTGTAGAAGATCACGTAAAACATTTGACGAGGGATGTGCGGATGATCCGGAAGAATGGTGTATTGCGGTGGGCGATATGGCAGATTATATCGTTGAGACAAATAAAGGCGGACACTATATTACAAAGGAACGTGCGTTAGAGATTCTGAAACAGGCAGAGGACAATGGCTTCGTACATCAGATTACAAATATTGACGGTGAGAATAAGATTTTCGCCATCTGTAACTGTAATGTAAATGTCTGTTATGCGCTTCGTACTTCACAGTTATTTAATACACCGAATATGGACAGATCTGCATATATTGCAAAGGTAGAGACAGAGAACTGTGTGGCTTGCGGACGTTGTGTAGAGTATTGCCCGGCTGGTGCTGTTAAGCTTGGTCAGAAGCTTTGTAAGAAGGATGGTTCTCAGGTAGAGTATCCGAAGCATGTTCTTCCTACAGAGAAGAAATGGGGACCGGAGATGTGGGACGAAGACTATCGTGATAAGAACCGCATCAACTGTTATGACACAGGTACAGCTCCATGTAAGACAGCCTGTCCGGCACATATCGCTGTTCAGGGTTATATCAAGATGGCAGCGCAGGGAAGATACAGAGATGCCCTTGCACTGATCAAGAAGAACAACCCACTCCCGGCAGTCTGCGGACATATCTGTAACCGTCGCTGTGAGGATGCATGTACACGTGGAACGATCGATCAGGCAATTGCAATCGATGAAGTTAAGAAGTTTATTGCGGCTCAGGATCTGAATGCAGAGACACGTTTTATTCCGGAGAAAGTAGTTCCGGCAACAAAAGGATATTTCGATGAGAAGATTGCAATCATCGGTGGTGGACCGGCAGGTTTATCCTGTGCATTCTATCTTGCTGAAAAAGGATATAAGCCGACTATTTTCGAGAAAAATGAGCGTGCCGGCGGTATGCTTGTATACGGAATCCCATCATTTAAATTAGAGAAAGATGTCGTACAGGCAGAAATCGATATTATCAAAGAGATGGGTGTAGAGATCAAGACAGGTGTAGAAGTTGGAAAAGATATTACATTAGATGAACTTCGTGCACAGGGATACAAAGCATTTTACATTGCAATCGGATGTCAGGGCGGACGTCTTCCGGGAATCCCGAATGACACAGCAAAGGGATGTGCATCTGCAGTTGATCTCTTAAAAGAAGTGAATGCAAATGAGAAATACGACATCAAGGGTGACGTAGTTGTCATCGGTGGTGGTAACGTAGCAATCGACGTAGCAAGAGATTCTAAGAGATGTGCAAGTGACGATACAAAGGTAAATATGTTCTGTCTGGAGTCCAGAGAGACAATGCCGGCTTCCGTAGAAGAGATAGAAGAAGCTGAGTCAGAAGGAATCGTTGTGAATCCGGGCTGGGGACCGAAGGAAGTTCTCGTAGATGAGAATGGTGAGGTTCGCGGAGTCGTATTAAAGAAATGTCTTTCTGTATTTGATGCAGAAGGAAGATTCAATCCGACATATGATGAGAGTGAGCTTATGACAGTAGAATGTAAGCATGTATTCTTCTCTGTTGGTCAGTCAATCGTATGGGGCGATCTGTTAAAGGGAAGCAAGGTAGAACTTGGACGCGGCAACGGAGCAGTTGCAGATGCGCTTACTTACCAGACAGCAGAACCGGATATTTTCGTTGGTGGAGATGTTTATACAGGACCGAAGTTTGCAATCGATGCGATCGCAGCAGGAAAGCAGGGAGCAATCTCAATTCATCGTTTTGTACAGCCACAGTCCAGTCTCACGATCGGACGTAACAGAAATGATTTCATCGAATTAGATAAGAATGACATCAAGGTGGAGAATTATGATAATTCCAGCCGTCAGATTCCAGGACATAATGATGCGATCGATACAAAACATTCCTTCCGTGATGCGAAGCTTTTATTTACAGAAGAGCAGGTGAAAGCGGAGACAGCACGCTGTCTTGGATGTGGAGCATCTGTTGTTGATCCGAATAAATGTATCGGCTGCGGACTTTGTACAACAAAATGCGAATTTGATGCGATCAAGTTACATAGAGAACTTCCGGAATGCAGCAGAATGGTTCCTTACGAGGATCGTCTGAAATTTGTTCTTCCGAATATGGTAAAGCAGTCCATCAAATTAAAATTTAAGAAGAAATAAATTTAAAGGAAACAAGGGGGAAAAGTAAATGGGAATACTTTATAATGTACCTGATTTAAAAACCTGGGGAATTATGTTCTTCATCCTCATAGTCCTGATCGCACTGAATGAATTAGGACGTGAAACAAAATGGGGTGGAATCTTACTGTTTGTGATTGTTCCGGTTGTGCTGACAATCTTTGTATGGCCGACAACCTGTGCGCCGGGAAATGAGTACGGAACCGGAAACTGGTTCAACTGGGCAAAGACTTACTCTGCACTTGCAGGCTGTGTTGGTTTCATGCTGATGCGTTATATTCCGAATGCGACAAAGCACAAATGGGTGATCTGCTTCCCGCCACTGATTCTTGCAATCAATATTTGTGAGGCAGTTTTCCGTGATTTCGAGGCATACAGCTTCCATGCATTTGCAGGCGAGAAGATAAACAATCTCTGGGTTATGTCAGGACCGTGGAACATCATGAACGGAATCGCAGGTATTTTAAATATCCTGCTGATCTGCGGATGGACAGACAGGTATCTACATTTCTAAAGAGAAGAGTAAAGATATGATGTGGCCGGATATGGACTGGATCTATATCCTCGGATATGACCTCTGGAACTTTGCATACACATATAACTGTATTTCAGACCATTCTGTATACTGCGGTGTGATTCTGTTATTATCCTGCACAATCCCTGCATTCTTTATCAAGAAAGGATGCTGGCTGCAGCACAGAGCACACACACTGGCACTCTGGATCATGTTTATCATGACAGTTCCACAGTTTGCTGACAGACTGGCACCGGTTCCGACAACACACAATCCGAAGGCATTCTTTGCCGTAAGTTTTATCTCTTTAGTTGTAAATGCGGCAGCAGTTATTTACCAGTTCAGCGTGATCCGCAAGAACAAGTTGAATCCATTCAAGGATGAGATTTATACAGAGAAAGCATTTTACAAGAAAATAAATGCAGAGAATAAATAAAATAATCTTATCCACACTTTATAAACAAAATAATTGAGTTATGAACAAAAAACACATTGTAATTTGATATCGCATCACGTATTCTAGAACTACTCCTATAACGGGAGTAGTTTTTGCTTTACAGAAAAGTATATTTCTGTCAGGTGAAATGTTGAGTGTATTGTAGAATAGGTGGTCACCTATGTATGGACTTATATTTTTATCATCGCTTGAATAGTAACAATTATGACAGAAGCTATTCTTCAGATTTGTTGCTTAGGCAATATAAACGAATCCGATTAGAATTAGGAAAAGCATTTACCTATAAGGAAATTCAAAAGGTCTATACGATAGTCCTATTTGAAAAGAGCAGTGCAGCTTTTCATAAGTTTTCAGATGAGATTTATATACATTATTTTGAACAGAAAAGTGATACTGGTATGGAGATGGACTTACTTCAAGAATATACATTTATATGTCTTGACATTTTTAACAGTGTCATTCACAATGAGGGCAGAGAGATAGAAAACAGATGCAGAGAAAGCGTTAGCAGTGCAGAGAGAGCGAGCAGATGCTGCAGAAGACGAGGTGAAGCGTCTGAAGAAACAGCTGGAGAAATTACAGAAGTTATAATGTATTTGTACATGTTAATCGAGGAAAGGGAAAACAATTTATGGATTCTAAATTATATGAAAACTATTTGAATATTCTTAAGCAGGAACTAGTCCCTGCTCTTGGATGTACAGAACCGATTGCGATTGCGTATACAGCGGCAAAAGCACGTCAGATTCTTGGGGATTTTCCGGATTCTGTAGAAATGGAACTTAGCGGAAATATCATTAAAAATGTTAAGGGGGTTACAGTTCCGAATTCCGGAGGAATGAAAGGAATGGAGGTAGCCGCTGTTCTTGGTATCGTGGGTGGAAATGCAGATAAAGCGCTAGAAGTATTAAGTGAAGTTACTTGCGAGGATATTGCAAAAACGCGTGAACTGATCAGTCAGAATATCTGTTCCTGTTCATTAGTGGAAGGTGTTGATAATCTTTATATTACAGCAAAAGTAAGAAAAGGAGAGCATTTTGCTTCTGTAACGATTGAACATCAGCACACAAATATTACCAGAATAGAAAAGGATGGAGAAGTGCTGCTGGACAACCCTTATAAGTCCGAGAGGAAGACTACAGTGGATAAATCAAAGCTTACTGTTAAAGATATTCTTGATTTTGCAGATCACGTCTGCATGGAAGATGTGCAGCCAATTATTGACAGACAGATCAAATTGAATTCAGCAATTGCTCAGGAAGGTCTTGACAATAACTATGGAGCACAGATTGGTAAAACTCTGATGCATGTATGGGGAAAGAGTGTTACTACAAGAGCCTGTGCAAGGGCAGCAGCCGGAAGCGATGCTCGTATGGGTGGTTGTTCTATGCCGGTTGTTATCAATTCGGGAAGTGGAAACCAGGGAATGACCGTTTCTCTTCCGGTTATTGTATTTGCGGATGAGTGGGAAGTATCTCACGAGAAGCTTTGCCGCTCTTTGGTTGTCAGCAATCTGATCGCAATCCATCAGAAATATTACATTGGAAGTCTTTCGGCGTATTGTGGTGCAGTCAGCGCAGCCTGTGGTGCCGGTGCAGGTATCACATATATGTATGGAGGAACCTATCAGCAGGTTTCCCTGACAATCATTAATACACTTGGGAATATCGGGGGAATCGTTTGCGATGGAGCGAAGCCGTCTTGTGCCGCAAAGATAGCAACTTCTGTAGATGCTGCACTTATGGCCTTTCAGCTCAGCATCCAAAACAAAAGCTTCCTTCCGGGAGAAGGTATCATCAAAGATGATATCGAAGAAACGATTAAGAGTATGGGATATATTGGAAGAGTTGGTATGCGTGCAACGGATACAGAAATCCTGAATGTTATGATAGACCGTGCGGACATCAATGAGGAGTGCTAAATATGAATAATTTTATCTATGAAACACCAACAAAAGTATATTTCGGAAAAGACGAAGAATTAAAGGTCGGCAAGATTATTGCAGAATTCCATCCAAAGAAAGTGCTGGTACATTTTGGCGGAAATTCCGCAAGAAAGAGTGGACTGCTTGATAAGGTGGAGAATTGCCTGAGGGAAGAAAATATCAGTTTTGTAGAGCTTGGCGGAGTAGTTGCAAATCCGGAACTTCCGCTTGTAAGAGAAGGGATTGAGCTTGGAAAGAAAGAAGGAGTAGACTTTATCCTTGCAGTTGGTGGAGGTTCTGTTCTGGATTCTTCAAAGGCAATTGCGAATGGACTGGCAAACCCGGAAGTAGATGTCTGGGATTTCCATTGTGGTAAAGCGGTTCCACAGAAGACGCTTCCGAAGGGAGCGATTCTGACACTGGCGGCAGCAGGTTCAGAGATGAGTTCTTCCTGTGTGATCAGTAATCCGGAGACAGGAGAGAAACGTGGATGTAACGGACTCTTTAACCGTATGAATTTTGCAATTGAGGATCCGGTTCTTACTTATACAGTAAGTCCTTATCAGACAGCATGCGGTGCAGTAGATATTGCAATGCATACGATTGAAAGATATTTCTGTCCGGGTGAGGATACCTATCTGACAGATTCGATTGCAGAGGCTGTGATCAAGAGTGTACGAAAAGCTGCAGGAGATTGTCTTAAGAATCCGGAAGATTATGCCGCACGAGCAAATATGATGTGGGCATCTTCACTTGCACATAATGGACTTACACAGTGTGGAAGAGAGTTCCAGCTCGTTGTTCATCAGTTAGAGCATGAAGTATCCGGAATGTACCCGGAAGTAGCGCATGGAGCAGGACTTGCAGCGCTGTGGTGCAGTTGGGCAAGATATGTTTATAAAGCAAATATGAATCGATGGCTGCAGTATGCATCTAATGTATGGGGGCTGGATATTGATTTTGAACATCCGGAGAAGACAATTGAAACTGCAATTGATATGCAGGAGCAGTATTATGCATCAATAGGGATGCCGATCGGATTAAAAGAACTTGGTGTAAAAGAAGATGATCTTGCGAAATTGGCACTTGACTGCTCAAGGAACAAAACCCGTTCATTGATTGGATATAAGCCATTGGCATATGAAGATATTCTGGTAATTTATCAGATGGCATATGAGAGAGGTTAAAAGAGAGGCTGCGCACTAATCAAACTTTAGTGCACAGCCTCTTTTTGTGTAAAAAATTATAATTCATGTACACGACATGCTTCACAGGCGGATGGCGTTGTAGCACATCCGCTTAATGCTGTCTCACGCAGTTCAACCGGAAGTCGTTTTCCGACTTTGTACATCGCCTCGAGCATTTCATCAAAAGGAATGAGCTGTGGGATGCCGGCAAGGGACATTTCAGCTGCAATCAGTGCGTTGGCAACCCCGGCTGCGTTACGGTTCTGACAAGGGTATTCCACCAGTCCACCGACCGGATCGCAGACAAGTCCGAGCATATTCATGAGAACTGTAGAAGCGGCATCTAGACATTGCTTTGGAGTTCCACCCATAAGTTCAACAGCGGCAGATGCTGCCATAGCTGATGCAACACCGACCTCAGCCTGACACCCTCCGACAGCACCGGCAACAGTGGCATTTCGCATGGCGAGGTAACCGACAGCGCCTGCATTGAAGAGTGCCTGTTGAATTTCTTTATCAGAGAAATCATGCGTCTCCTGAAGAGCGAGAAGTAGTCCAGGAACAATGCCTGCGGAACCGGCGGTAGGTGAAGCAACGATCAGTCCCATGGACGCATTTGTCTCAAGGGTTGCCATAGCATAAGTGATAGCTTTCTCAAGCAGTTCACCGCACAGTCCCTGACCACTGGCAGAATGCTGCGCAAGTTTTTGCGCCTCTCCGCCGATCAGCCCGCCCATGGAACGGATTGGTTTTTCAATCGGAGAACGGGCAGCTTCTTTCATGATTTCAAGAACACGCACCATTTTTTGATCTGTTTCTTTAGCAGGACATTCTCCTGTTATGATCTCTCGATTACGCATAACTTCAGAGATAGAAATATTCTGTTCCTCACATAGTGTAAGGAGTTCGTTTGCATTTTTAAAATCCATATAAAAAACCTCCTTGAACACAATCACATCTGTACGACCATAACATCCAGAACATGTTCGTTCTGGCGGATGGTGTCGGCAATTTCTTCCGGAAGTTTTCCGTCGGATTCTACAATCGTGTAAGCAGTGTGTCCTTTCGATTCACGGAACAGACGCATAAAAGCAATATTGACCCGGCGGTCGCTGAGACAGCTGGTGATCCAGGCAACAACACCCGGAACATCCTTCTGGACAACAATGATAGCACTGTATTCACCGGTGAAATCAACTTCTACATGATTGATCTGTGTGATATGGACTTTACCGCCGCCGAGCGATTCTCCACGGATCGTCATCTCCTGACCGGCAGTATTGGTCATAATAATATCGACGGTATTCGGATGAATATCAGTTTCTTCCTCATTTGGAGTAAAAGAGTATTTCAATCCGTTTTCTGTAGCAATCTCGAAGGAATTCCGGATTCGCATATCATCAGTGGAAAATCCCATGATTCCTCCAAGAAGTGCGCGGTCAGTACCGTGTCCGTGATACGTTCTGGCGAAAGAGCCGTAGAGAATAAATTCTACTTTTGCAAGCGGCCCGTTGATCATCTTCTGTGCAAGATAAGCAATGCGTGCCGCACCGGCAGTGTGAGAACTGGAAGGACCGATCATATTCGGTCCCATAACATCAAAAACGCTGATAAAAGACATTTTTCAATATCCTCCTGATTATATATATGATTTCAGTATAGCAAGCGTGGTGGCGGATGTAAATTAATTCTGAGTAAGTATTGGTTGAATCTGCAGTGATCTTTACTGTTTACTCACGTAGCCCTGTATCTGAAAGTTTTTCATCAATTCTTAGATCAATTAATAATTTGATACCAAATGCGAGTGTCCAATATAAGTGAACCCACATTGCTATAGAAAATCCTCGAATCATGATTTTCCACAATTTCTGAGACAGTTTTTCGTTTTAGTTGTACAAATGTTTCTTTGACCAAATCATCTGTCTGATACATTTTTATCAATTTTTTTACGGCCAAAATCGAATGATTGTGTTCTACATATTCCATCTTAGCGTCAAAGAAAATTGCAAAAAATATTAAATAATAAATAAATCCCCAATATTTTTTTCAAGACATTCTATTTCTGCATTCTCATCTTTTCTGCAACGAATCTGTTTTATCTCCTCCTAGTATAATAATGATGTAGTCAATCAAGACTACTTGGTTAATAAGTTTCT
>OGKM01000579.1_pt1 | contig 16241 bp, 15 predicted proteins | sample 1572501 | NCBI WGS metagenome assembly OGKM01 (sample SAMEA2582154, study PRJEB24529) | metagenome | biome: Human gut stool | place: China | collected 2011
GTTAATTAACTCTCTCATTTTCAATCGATTACATAAGAATTAACAGAGTATTGATTGTAGTCTTTTCATTATATTATTAAAGATGTTACACTTGCAAAAGTTTTACCGGACAGCAATAATAATTTTACTTGAACAACGCGCAAGCCCACTCTTCGTCCGTAACAACGTCGCAGAGCGAGAGTCCGTGCTCCTTAGCAGCCGCTTCTATCATCGGCACGTCAGCCTCGTAAAATCCGCTGAGGATGAGGCGTGCACCTTGCTTCATGTGTGCACGAAACGCCGGCATGTCAGCAATGAGTATATTGCGGTTGATATTTGCAATGACCACATCGAAGCACTCCGCTACGTTATTAAGAACCGACGCATCGCCGAGCATAACGCTCATATTCTCCACCCCGTTCAATGCTGCGTTGTGTTGCGCATTGTCGGCACTCCACTCGTCGATATCGTAACCGAGCACGGGGTTGGCACCAAGACGTGAGGCAGTGATGCCGAGTATTCCGGTGCCACATCCGCAGTCGAGCACGCTCTTACCCTGCACGTCCATTGCGAGCAGTCGGCGCAGAATCATGCGTGTTGTCTGGTGCGTACCCGTTCCGAAGGCGTTGCGTGCCTCAATAAAGATGCGCATCACGCCGTCGTCGCCAGCGAACATCTCGCGGTCGGTGTGCTTGGCATCGTAGATCACGAGGTTGTCGCTTACGCCAATAGGCTCGAAGCCCTCGTCCTCCCAGCCCTGATTCCAGTTCTGGTCGGGCACTTCCTCCACAGCGTAACTCACCGCTGCACCCTCCGGCATATAGTCGGCAATGGCTGCATCGAGTGCCTCCTTGTCATACATCGGGCGCTGTACATAACCTAACAATCCGTCGTCAATATCCTCAAACGCCTCGAAACCAGCCTCACAGGCGGCTGCTGACAACAACTCACGAGCGGGCTGCATCAGCTCTGCCTCACATTCTATCTTGAAATTTGCTACAAAATATTTCATAATACTATAATTTAAAAGGGGTGCTATTCTTGCATGTGCAATCGACAGCACCCTATTATTATTCAAACACCTCTTCTATGTCAAGAGCCCCATCGCCGGGGTCATCGGATGAGGTCTCGCCGTCCGAACAGCCGTCGTAGCCTGGTGGCAGATCGAATTTCGCCGTTTCGTCGTAAGGCAATGAGGGGTCGGCATACACCTTCTTCATAAAGTTTGCCCAGATGGGCAGAGCCATTGTTGCGCCCTGTCCCATGCGCATGGTGTCGAAATGGATGTCGCGATCCTCACCACCTACCCAGCAACCGCTGACGAGTTGCGGTGTGAAGCCCATGAACCAAGCATCGGCATTGCGGTTGGTGGTACCAGTCTTAGCACCAATCTCGCCTGTAAAGTTATATCTGTAGCGCAATCTGCCAGCCGTACCGCCATCGACAACGCCTTTCAGAAGCACGAGCATACGGTCGGCGCTTTCTGCATTTATCACCTCGTTCATACGCGGCTGGAAGTCGGTGATGACATTGCCCTCGTTATCCTCTATTCGACTCACGAACATCGGAGCAGAACGAATGCCTTTATTGACAAACGTGGTGTAGGCACTTACCATCTCTGCCACAGACACCTCGCACGGACCGAGACAGAGTGCCATCGACGGCACTATCTCGGGGTTGTCGATGCCAAACTCGTGCAGCTTGGTGACGAACTGCTGTGGGTTAAGCTTACTCATAAGATAAGCCGAAATCCAGTTGTTCGATTGCGCCAATCCCCACTTCAGCGTAACCATCTCGCCGTAGCGTTTACGGTTGGTGTTGCGCGGAGTCCACGTCTGATTGCCCACGGTGTAGGTATGCTGCACATTAGGAGCCATAGAACATGGGGTGAAACCATTCTCCATGGCAAGCGCATAGAGGAACGGCTTTATTGTAGAACCCACCTGGCGACGACCGCCCGTAACCATATCGTACATAAAATGTGTGTAGTCGAGTCCGCCTACGTATGCCTTCACCGCTCCCGTCTTCGGATCCATACTCATAAAGCCAGCACGCAGATACGACTTCACATAGCGTATGCTGTCTATAGGTGCCATCATGGTGTCGATATCGCCATGATAGGTGAAGAGAGTCATCTCTGTAGGCGTATGGAACGAGCGGTGGATTTCTTCATTGCTTGCGCCCGCAGCCTTCAGTGCTCTATAGCGTTCGCTCTGAAGCACAGCACGTTCCATAATCTGGTTAACCTGTTTCTGTGTCAGTGCGGAGGTGAATGGAGCGTTCGGCTTGCCCTTCTGCTCCTTGAAGAACTCCGGCTGCAAGTAGCGAGCCACGTGAGCATAAACAGCCTCTTCGGCATAGCGTTGCATACGCGAGTCGATGGTGGTGTACACCTTCAAGCCGTCGGCATTGAGATTGTACGGCGAGCCGTCCTTCTTGCGATTTTTGTTGCACCATCCGTAGAGCGGATCGTTCACCCATGCAATTGAGTCGATGACAAACTGACGGCGGTTCCACGACGGATAGTTAGACAGTTGTGGACGCTCGGCAGACATGTACACACGCAGGAACTCGCGCAAGTAAGGCGCTACACCATCTTTGTGGTCGGTGCGGTGGAAATCGAGTGTGAGCGGCGACTCGACGTGCTGCGCATACTCGGCATCGCTGATATAGCCCGCCTTGCGCATCTGGTCGAGCACCACGTTGCGACGCTCACGACAACGGTCGGGATAGCGCACGGGGTTGAACAGCGACGGGTTCTTGCACAAGCCGATGAGCGTAGCAGCCTCCTCAATATTGAGGTCGCGAGGCTCCTTATTAAAATAGGTATTGGCCGCAGTCTTTATACCTACAGCGTTATGCAGGAAGTCGAAATAGTTGAGATACAGAGCTATAATCTCCTCTTTGGTGTAGTTGCGCTCGAGCTTCACAGCGATAACCCACTCTATCGGTTTCTGCAGCGCACGCTGCATGGTGCTCTTGGCGGTTTCGGAATAGAGCTGCTTGGCAAGCTGCTGCGTGATGGTAGAACCGCCACCGGCAGAAGCCTGACCGAACAGACCGCGCTTGACGATGGCTCTGCCCAAAGCAATGAAGTCTACGCCCGAGTGGTCGTAGAAACGAACATCCTCTGTAGCCACAAGCGCCTGCACCAGGTATGGCGAGATGTCGTTGTATGAAACGCAGACACGGTTCTCGCGATTGAAGTTCCACGTGCCGATGACCTTTCCGTCAGCACTATAGATCTGTGTTGCGAAGCGATTGATCGGGTTCTGCAAGTCCTCAACTGGCGGCATATATCCGATAAAACCGTTCCATATAGCCGTGAACGCAACAGCCGAACCGAGAATGACGATGGCAAGCAACGTCCATAGTGAGCGTACGAATACTTTTCTCATATTTTTAGTAATGTATTCCTTATTATATTAGTAATAGGACTGAATTATATTAGTAATATCTCTTATATTTTGCAAAGGTAAGGCAAAAAAGTGAGAAAAGCATAAATAATAGTTTTCATTTACGCCATATCTGAAAAATTATAACTACCTTAGCAGACAAATTGTAGACAACCATTAATTCTAAATAATAATGAGACACGATTTTGTAACAATAGCCGACCTGCCGAAGGAAAAGCTAATGTATTTGCTCGAAATGGCAAAGGAGTTTGAGAATCACCCTAACCGCGAACTGCTGAAAGGTAAGGTGGTGGCAACGCTATTCTTCGAGCCTTCAACCCGCACGCGATTGAGTTTTGAAACCGCAGCAAACCGCCTCGGCGCGCGCGTCATCGGTTTCTCGGATGCCAAGGCATCAAGCGTAACCAAAGGCGAAACACTTAAGGACACTATACTTATGGTTTCCAACTATGCCGATGTCATCGTGATGCGCCACTACGTTGAAGGCGCAGCGCAATACGCCAGCGAAGTTGCTCCGGTTCCTATTGTCAATGCAGGCGATGGTGCACACATGCACCCGTCACAGTGTCTCCTCGATCTTTACTCCATCTACAAAACACAAGGCACTCTCGAAAACCTTAATATCTATCTCGTTGGCGACTTGAAGTACGGACGCACCGTGCACTCGCTCATCACTGCCATGCGCCACTTCAATCCTACATTCCATTTTGTGGCACCAAAGGAATTGGCAATGCCTGAGGAGTACAAAATCTATTGTCGCGAACACGGTATCCGCTTCGAAGAGCACACCGACTTCAACGAAGACGTGATTGCAGATGCCGACATCCTCTACATGACACGCGTGCAGAAAGAACGCTTCTCCGACCTCATGGAGTACGAACGTGTGAAGAACGTGTACATCCTGAAGCGCCAGATGCTCTGCAAAGCAAAGGACAACATGAAAATTCTACACCCACTGCCACGTGTCAACGAGATAGCATACGACGTAGACGAGAGTTCACACGCTTACTACATTCAACAGGCAGGCAACGGTTTGTTCGCTCGTGAGGCGATATTCTGCTACGTGCTCGGCATCACACTCGACGAGGTGCGCAACGACAAGACAATTATTTAGCAATTAATAAACAATACGACATGAGCAACAAGACAGAAAGACAAGTGGCTGCTATCAAGAACGGCACTGTCATCGACCATATACCAGCAGAGAAGACATATCAGGTAGTAAATTTACTACAATTAGAGACCCTTGAAACACCAGTAACTATCGGTTATAACTATCCGTCGAACAAGATTGGACGCAAGGGTATCATCAAAGTGTCGGACAAGTTCTTCACCGACGAGGAGATTTCGCGACTCTCGGTTGTAGCACAGAACGTGGTGCTCAACATCATTCACGACTACGAGGTTGTGGAGAAGAAGACGGTGAAGACTCCCGATGAGTTGCGTGGCATCGTGAAGTGCAACAACCCGAAGTGCATCACCAACAACGAACCGATGAACACCGTATTCCACGTTGTGAACAAAGAAAAGGGCATCCTAAAATGCCACTACTGCGACAAGGAACAGTTCATCGAGAAAGTTGAACTCGTATAATCATTACTATAATTAAAATTCTATTAACTATGAAAAGAGATCAAGTGATTTTCGACCTCATTGAGAAAGAACATCAGCGCCAGCTGAAGGGTATAGAACTTATAGCTTCTGAAAACTTTGTCAGCGACGAGGTAATGGAGGCAATGGGTTCTTATCTCACGAACAAATATGCCGAGGGCTATCCAGGCAAACGCTACTACGGCGGCTGCCAGGTAGTGGACGAAGTGGAGACATTGGCTATCGAACGCGTGAAGGAACTCTTCGATGCTGAGTATGCCAACGTACAGCCGCACTCTGGTGCGCAGGCTAACGCCGCTGTGCTGCTTGCCGTACTGAAGCCTGGCGATACATTCCTCGGTCTAAACCTCGCACACGGCGGACACCTCTCACACGGTTCAGCAGTGAACACATCGGGCATACTCTACCACGCCATCGGCTACGACCTTGATCAGGAAACTGGTCGCGTGAACTACGACCAGATGGAGCAGCTCGCTCTGGAACACAAGCCGAAGCTCATCATAGGTGGCGGTTCGGCATACAGCCGCGAGTGGGACTACAAGCGTATGCGCGAGATTGCCGACAAGGTTGGCGCACTGCTTATGATTGATATGGCTCACCCTGCAGGCCTTATCGCAGCCGGCTTGCTCGACAACCCTGTGAAGTACGCTCACATCGTAACCTCTACCACTCACAAGACTCTACGCGGTCCGCGTGGCGGCATCATCCTTATGGGCAAGGACTTCGAGAACCCATGGGGCTTGAAGACACCAAAGGGCGTAACAAAGATGATGAGCCAGCTGCTCAACTCTGCAGTATTCCCAGGACAGCAGGGCGGTCCGTTGGAGCATGTCATCGCTGCTAAGGCTGTGGCTTTCGGCGAGGCTCTGCAGCCAGAGTTCAAGGAGTGGGCAAAACAGGTGAAGAAGAACGCAAGCGTGCTTGCTGACGAACTCATCAAGCGTGGCTTCACTATCGTGAGCGGTGGCACAGACAATCATTCTATGCTTGTCGACCTCCGTTCTAAGTATCCCGACCTCACCGGTAAGGTGGCAGAAAACGCTCTCGTTGCTGCAGACATCACCGTCAACAAGAACATGGTGCCATACGACACACGTAGTGCATTTCAGACATCGGGCATACGCCTCGGAACTCCTGCCATCACAACACGTGGTGCTAAGGAAGACCTCATGGTGCTGATTGCTGAACTCATAGAAGAAGTACTGAACGACCCAGAAAACGAAGAGGTAATCGCTCGTGTTCGCGCCAAGGTGAACGAGACAATGAAGGACTACCCTCTCTTCGCTTATTAAACTAAGGCGAACAATCGATACGTACATCCGCGATACTCATCGCAGATGTACGTACCGATTCTCACTATCAAACTATAACTTACGAGTTTTTCACGATTTGACTAACTATCAACTTTATCACACCAATATATGTTACAACTCATCGCTGTTATACTCATAATTATTATCTCCATCAGCTACATCGCCTACAGAACATATAAAGCCATTAGCGAAGCAGAAAGCGGATGTTATGGCTGCAAGGGCTGTGCACTGAAAGAGCAAATGATAAAAAACCACAAACTTAACAAAAAGCAAAACACTACTTTCCACGCCGAACAATGCAGTAATTATAGGAAAAAGGATACTTAAACATAAAACGTACGAAAGAAAAAACATAAGAAAACGTGGAAAAATAAGATAAATAAGAAAAAAGAAACAAAAACATTTGGTGGTTACAATAATAATGCCTACCTTTGCACTCGCAAATAAGCAATGAGCCATTTGGTACCTTGGCCGATCGGTTAGGTAACGGTCTGCAAAACCGTGTAGAGCAGTTCGACTCTGCTAGGTACCTCAAACGAAAGTGAAATGTTCAAACGAGCATTTCACTTTTTTGTTTTACATAAAAATCACTCAACAAATATACTACAATATCAACAAGAATGAATAAGCGAACAAATACACAACGGTCTATACATTATTATATATTATATAGTATTATACCTTATATATATATAACTTCATTGTTGCTCTCATCGTGTAACGGAAAGAGTACAATAAACGACGACAACAATGGTGACACCATCACATTCAAATACGCAGAACACATAACCGCAGTTAGACACGATGGATACGTAGACGTAAAGCTTAGCAACCCTTGGAAGAGCGGCACAATTCTACATCGCTATGCCCTAATCAACCGCAGCGACTCGGGCAAAGTCATTCCACCCTCAGATGCCACTGTCATATACACACCAATACGTAGGGCAATTGTGACAACATCACCACACTGCCGACTACTATTCGACTTGGGTGCTGGCGAAGCAATTAAAGGCGTATGCGACTTGGCTTACATCACCCAACAAGACGTGCTACAGCGTGCAGCAAAAGGAACCATCACCAACTGTGGCAACAGTATGTCGCCAACCATCGAGCGCATCATTGCATTAGCACCCGACGCCATGTTTCTATCACCATTTGAGGGAAGCAGCCATGCACAACTCGAAAATATCGGCACACCAATTATAGAATGTGCCGACTATATGGAAACCTCCGCACTTGGACGCGCCGAATGGATGCGCTTCTATGCCATGCTAATCGGTAAAGAAAATACCGCTGATTCGTTGTTTTCTACTATTGAACACAACTACAACACAATCGTCGAACATAACAAAAAGCAAAAGAATCACCCTAAAGTACTCACCGAACGCGTCACAAGTGGCGTATGGTACTGCCCTGGAGGAAATAGCTCGATGGCAAAATTGATAAAAGATGCAGGTGGTGACTACATCTTTGCCGACGACACGCACAGCGGATCGCTGAATCTATCACCCGAAATGGTAATCAGTAAAGCAATTAATGTCGACATCTGGTTGTTCATCTACTATGGTGACAGACCGCTCACACGTAACCAGCTAAGCACAGAATACAGCGGATACAAGACAATAAAGGCGTTCAAAGACGGAAACATATATGAATGTAACGGCAAAACCTCAACTTATTTTGAAGAAATATCATTCCGTCCCGACTTCTTGCTCACCGAACTGACACACATGTTCTACACACAAAACAACAAGCTGCGCTACTACAAGCGCATTCAAGAGTAAAAAAACGTCATAAAACGACCTTACCAAACGCACTCAGCTACAAAAATGTAGCAAAATGCGCATTTTATCACAAAAAAGTACAGAAAACATTTGGTGGTTACAATAAAAACCTATACCTTTGCACTCGCAATTGAGAAACAGTGCTCCGGTTAACTTCAACCGTATGGAAGTTTGGGTGAGTGGCTGAAACCAGTAGTTTGCTAAACTGCCGTACGGGTAACCGTACCGGGGGTTCGAATCCCCCAGCTTCCGCTGTTCTCTTGAGCAATCAATACTGTTGGTGGATTCATCTAATGGTTAGGATACAAGATTCTCAATCTTGGCATAGGGGTTCGATTCCCCTATCCACTACCAAACAAAGCGTGTAGAAACAATATGTTTTTACACGCTTTTTTCATTATACTCTCTACTATTTTCAAAAAAAATGCGTAACTTTGTAGCTTAGGACTACAACTATAGCAAACAAATAGTACACACAGATATGGCAGATATAAAGAAACCGCTCATGGGTATGTCGCTCTACGAGCTCAAAGAAGTAGCAAAATCGCTCGGTATGCCAGCCTTCACTGGCGGACAGATGGCGAAATGGCTATACACACAACACGTGAAATCTATTGACGAGATGACAAACATCTCGAAGACCAATCGTGAGCGACTGGCTGAAGAATACACCATTGGATGTATGGAGCCGATAGACTGCCAAGTATCGAAGGACGGAACAATAAAGTACCTCTTCCCCACTGCTACGGGCAAACATGTGGAAACTGTGTACATCCCCGATCACGACCGCGCTACGCTGTGCGTCTCGTCGCAAGTGGGTTGCAAAATGAATTGTCTGTTCTGCCAAACAGGCAAGCAGGGCTTTGAGGAGAGCCTCACAACAACCGACATTCTCAACCAGATATACTCGCTGCCCGAACGCGAGAAGCTTACGAACATTGTGTTTATGGGCCAGGGCGAACCGATGGACAACCTCGACAACGTACTGAAGGTGACACAGGTGATGACAGCCGACTATGGCTACGCTTGGAGCCCGAAGCGCATCACAGTGAGCAGCGTAGGCATACGCAAGAAATTGCAACGCTTCCTCGACGAGAGTGATTGTCATGTCGCTATCAGTATGCACTCGCCAATACCAGAACAGCGCGCGCAGCTAATGCCTGCAGAGCGTGGCATGTCTATTGTGGAGGTAGTAGACCTGATGCGCAACTACGACTTCACACATCAGCGCCGACTCTCTTTCGAGTATATCATGTTCAAGGGCGTGAACGATACCACAACACATGCTCGCGAAATAGTTAAACTCGTGGAAGGACTGGAATGTCGATTTAATCTGATTCGCTTCCACCCTATCCCCAACGTAGACCTGCAAGGCACAGACGACCACCATATAGAGAATTTCCGCGACTATCTGACCAACCACGGCGTGTTCACCACGATTCGTGCAAGCCGCGGTCAGGACATCTTCGCTGCATGTGGACTGCTCAGCACTGCAAAAAAGATTGAAGAGGAGCGCAAACGCCGCGAACAACAATAACCCCATGCGATATACAATACTGTTCTTCGCTACGCTTACACTCATGGCCTGCACCCGAGGCAAGCAGACGATGCTGCCCGACAGTGGTGGCAGACCATACGAAGTAGTGCTCATTGGCGATAGCGATAGCATATTATATAAGGTACTAACAGAGCCTGTCACTGCCCTGCCGCAGCCCGAACCTACATTCGACGTAAACATCGGCACATCGATGAATGCCACATTACGACTCGCTCGCAACATCGTGGTGGTAGAAACCGACCACAAATTGAAACAAATCAAGGTAAAATACGAGCGTAACATATATGCTGAACCGCAGATGATTGTACACGTAAGTACACCTTCGATGACACACCTGCAGCGCGCCATGCGGTCGCAATCAACCGCCAACAAAATACGCAATCTGCTAAAACGCAACGAAATAAAGAACGCCATAACACTGCTTGAGCACAAGCATAACACAAAGTTGGAAGCAGAAGTGCAACAGATGTTCGGTATAGATATGCGCATACCGTCAGATATGCGAGCGAGCAAGAAGGGGAAAGACTTCATTTGGATATCCAACGACTCGCCAACAGCAATGGCAAATATCTGTATATACACGTCGGAAAACCGCGACAGTGTGATGAAGGTGAACATAAAGGGCGAAACCGACGATATGTACATGACGACAACGCAAGGTAGTATCGTCACAACTGATGTCAGAAGCGACACAGACACACTAACCATACGTCGCGGACTATGGGAGATACACGGCGACGCAATGGGCGGTCCGTTCGTGCAACACATAATAAAGCACATAGACAAGCACACCACAATAGTGGCAGAAGCTTTCGTCTACGCCCCAGGAACGAAGAAACGCAACGTGCTACTCAATACAGAAGCAGCACTATATACAATACAACCCAAACAAAATAACAAATGGAAGACAGAAAAATCCGCGTGGCAATAACCCACGGCGATACCAATGGTATCGGATATGAGCTTATTTTTAAAACCTTTGCAGAGCCTGAAATGCTTGAGTTATGCACACCTATCATATACGGCTCGCCGAAGATTGCAGCTTATCATCGTAAAGCCCTTGATATACAAGCTAACTTCAGCATCATCAACAAGGCTGAAGATGCTGTCGATGGACGCGTTAATCTGCTCGCTTGCTTCGACGAAGAGGTGAAAGTAGACCTCGGACAACCTACAAAAGAGTCGGGCGAATCGGCTCTCAAAGCTCTCGACAAGGCAATGACCGATTTCCGTAGCCAACTCTACGACGTGCTCGTGGCTTGTCCGGTATGCCTTTCCAACATGACTGCCAACGAAGTTGGTTACACATACAACGGACTGAAGGAATATGCTGAGACTTGCATCGGCGATGGTGCTAAGGGCATGAAGATAATGGTAAACGAATCACTACGCATCGCCCTCGCCACCAATGGTTTGGCTATCAAGGACGTACCTGCAAACATCACAGAAGAGAATATCCTTAACAACATTCGCAAACTGCACAACTGCCTCAAGAGCGACTTCCGTCTGTCGAATCCACGTATAGGCGTGCTCGCACTTAACCCAAGCGCTGACGGCACAGAAGAGAAGGAGATACTACTACCAGCTATAAAGAAAGCCGAGGAGGAAGGCATCACAGCATACGGACCATATGCCGCAGAAGATTACTTCGGCAATAATGTATGCGATGCTTTCGACTGCACGCTCGCAATGTACGACGATCAGGCTAACATACCGTTCTCTACAACAATGCAGAGCAACGGCATCTATTACATATCAGCACTCCCACTCGTATGCACAGCACCCGCACTGACTCCCGACTTCGCCAATGCTGGAGCTGGCGTTGCTGATGAGAACGCACTGCGCCACGCTATCTATGCAGCTATCGACATCGTGCGTAACCGCGAAGAATACGAGCTACCACTTGCCAATCCGCTGCCGAAGCTCTACCATGAGAAGCGCGATGAAAGCGAGAAGGTGAGATTTTCTATTCCGAAGAAACGCGACACCAACAATCAGCAAGGCAACCGATAACACAATCGGTTGCTAAAAAAGTAGCATAAAGCTGCATCTATTTTAATAGAAATATGTAATTTTGTTACCAAATGGATACATCTGAACTGCAAAGATTAAAACAACGGTACAACATCGTGGGCAACTGCGATGCGTTGAACCGTGCTCTCGACGTCGCCAAGCAGGTGGCGTCGACAGACCTCAGTGTGCTCATTGTGGGCGAGAGCGGTGTGGGAAAAGAGATAATACCGCGACTGATACACGACAATTCTCCACGCAAACACGAGAAATATTTCGCCATCAACTGCGGCTCTATACCGGAAGGCACTATCGACAGCGAACTCTTTGGACATGAGAAGGGATCGTTCACGGGTGCAATCGGCGAGAGCGAAGGCTATTTCGGTACGGCAAACAAAGGCACTATCTTCCTCGACGAGGTCGGCGAGCTGCCAATGGCAACACAAGCACGCCTGCTGCGTGTGCTCGAAACGGGCGAATACATCCGCGTTGGCGGTCAGAAGATAATGAAGACCAACGTGCGCATCGTTGCTGCCACTAACGTCAACATGCACAAGGCAATAAGCGAGGGACGTTTCCGCGAAGATCTCTACTATCGTCTGAACACCATCCCTATCCAAATGCCGCCATTACGCGACCGTGGCAACGACATTCTCCTACTCTTCAGTTTGTTCACAATGCAGATTGCGGAGAAGTATGGCATGAGCCGCATCACACTAACCGACGAAGCGAAGGCAATAATGCTTAGATACAAGTGGCCGGGCAACGTGCGCCAGCTGAAGAATATCACTGAGCAGATGTCCGTACTCAGCACAACACGCGTGATAGACGCCGAAACGCTGAGCAAGTTCATACCGCAGGACAAGGAAAGCACGCAGCTTGCCACCACAACGCCAACCGGATCGCACTCGTACGAGAGCGAACGCGAGATTCTATATAAGATTCTCTACGAGTTGAGAGGCAATGTGAGCGATCTGCGCCGCGAGATGACCAATCTGCGCAAACAGATTGACGACAACCGCACACTCGACAATTTCGCAGCTGCCCAGCAGGTACACGCTCTGCAGCCAGCCACATTCAGTCCGTATCAGGATGTAGAGGCCGAGGAGATAAGAGATGGCGTAACAACCTCTCAAAACGAACAGAACGAGAGTCTGAACCTTAGCGACATCGGTCGGCAGGTGGTAGAGAAAGCGCTCGAACGCAATGGTGGCAACCGCAAGAAGGCTGCGCAGGAGCTGGGCATCTCCGACCGCACACTCTACAGACGCATAAAGCAATATGGACTCGACAAATCATAAAGACATGAAACGAATCCGTACACATTATATATATATAGCACTTGTACTGATTGCATCTATAACAATTTCGGCGTGCAAGGTAAGCTACAAGTTCAACGGAGCGAGCATCGACTATACAAAGACAAAGACAATACAGATAGCCGACTTCCCTATCCGTTCAAGCTATGTATGGGGACCGATGGGACCGATGTTCAACAACCAGTTGAAGGACATGTTCGCAAGCCACACCAAACTGAGTCAGGTGAAGCGCAACGGCGACCTGAAAATAGAGGGTGAGATAACACAATACTCGCAGCGCAACAAGTCTGTGTCAGCAAGTGGACAGTCGGCACAAACCGAACTTTCAATCACCGTCAACGTACGATTTACGAACAACGTAAACCATAGCGAAGACTTTGAACGCCAGTTCACCTCGTCAAAATCGTACGAGACAACACAAAGTCTTGCCACGGTGCAAGAAGAACTCGTAACACAAATGGTAAAAGACATCACAGAGCAGATATTCAACGCAACAGTTGCCAACTGGTAATATAAACATTAATAATGTAAAAACGTAAAAAAGTGGATTTAGTACGCCTCATAAACCATCCTGAACTGATGAGCAAGGAGACTCTATACGAGCTCCGAAACATTGTTGCGCTCTATCCATACTATCAGACGGCACGAATATTGATGTTGAAGAACATGTATCTGCTGCACGATAGTGCGTTCGACGATGAACTTCGTCGAACTGCATTGTACGTGACAGACAGAAGTATGTTGTTCCAACTTGTGGAGAGTGCACACTATGAGTTCAAGAACCCGAGCGAGGAAGCTACCAACAAGATAGAAACAAGCAACGACGACCGCACTATATCTATTATCGACAACTTCCTCGACTCTGCCCCAGAACAGGAACTGGAACCTCAAAGTGAACCAAAACGCAAGCCAACGCCTGCAGATGCTGCTGTAGACTATGTCGCATACCTGCTAAAAACAGAAAGCGAAGAAGACGACACCTCCGAACAGAGCCCACAGCTGAAAGGTCAGGAACTCATCGACGACTTCATCAACAAAGATGGTGGCAAGATACAACTGCAAGATCAACCCACCTATAAACCCGAACTTGAAGAAGAGAAAAAGGACGAGAACGAAAGCGAAGAAGGCTACTTTACAGAGACTTTAGCCAAAATATACATAAAACAAGGTAGATATTCGAAGGCTCTTGAAATAATTCAGCGTTTAAATTTGAATTATCCAAAAAAAAATGCTTACTTTGCAGACCAAATAAGATTTTTAAAGAAACTTATAATAAATAACAAAAATAACAAATAGAAAAATGATTTACACATTATTCGTAATTTTCATCGTGATAGCATCTTTGCTCATGATTGGCATTGTGCTTATTCAGGAGTCAAAGGGTGGCGGTTTGGCATCAAACTTCTCATCATCTAACGCTATCTTAGGTGTACGCAAGACTACCGACTTCGTAGAGAAAGCAACATGGGGTCTCGCAATCACAATGGTTGTTCTCAGCATCGTATGCGCTCACGTGGCTCCTGTTTCTACAGAGGGTACAAGCGTTATGGAGAAGACAGCAACTGAAACTCAGACAACAAACCCAAACACTACTCCTGGTTTCGGTTCAAGCCAGCAGCAGGCAGCACCAGCAGCTGAAGGTGCTCAGCAGGCACCAGCACAGCAGGCTCCTGCAAAGTAATTTGCAAGAACCTCTGTATACCAAAAGAGTAAAAGAAAATTACGCCCCAATTACAGTATAAAACGTCTAAGGCAATGTCTTAGACGTTTTTTTATGACTTTCGGTACGTTCAACACTTATACCAGCGAACTGTATCAAAAGATATGAATATGGGAAATAATTAGCAATATAGAGCACATTATTCCTACAATAGCACCAATAAACAAATAAAAACACGATTTATCTAAAAAAAGTTGACAAAACATTTGGTAGTTTAAAACAAAACCCGTACCTTTGCACTCGCTTTAAAGAACTAAGCAATACTGCTAAGTAAAGCAAATAACATGGTGGCTGTAGTTCAGTTGGTTAGAGCGTCAGATTGTGGTTCTGAATGTCGTGGGTTCGAGTCCCATCTGCCACCCAACAAAGAGAGGAAATTCATTATTGAATTTCCTCTCTTTGTTTATATAAGGCAATTAAGGATCAACGTAAGTGAAAGACCTGTCCGCCAAAGACACAGGATTATAAAAAATCTGCAGAAGCAGGATCAAAATCCCGCCTCTACAGAAAACTGTAAACCATTAAAACAAAATGCACCTTGTCAGACCACAATTAAAAACGAGGCATAACAAACTTGTCATCAGGGGATGTAAAGGATAATCCCGGAACAGAGCGGCGCATATCTTTATAAGCGTATTCTTTAATTAGTGAATAGTCAGTAGCATCCAAAGCATAATAATAGTCATCTTTATCCGTTGATAACTTTACAGTCCAATCGAACATATTTCCAAAGATAGTCAACTCGTCTTTGGTGGGATCGAAACCGGGAAGAGCTGATTTAACCAAACTTCCATCACTGTTGATCACATAAAAATGATGCTGGCTGTCTACCATATACCCCAAAGTCCGGCGACTGCGGAACTCAGTAATAAATACATATTCCGGCAAAACGCCTTCAGGCAGCTGAATCAGTTTCACATACGGACGTCCCTTGGTACACTTCAGATGAAACAGTTTATGGTTGGCATCCAAAACCAGATACCCCTCATCATAGTCTTTACGGGTAGTCGGATTGCCCGAAGCATAGCTTGCGGGAAAAGCAAACCCTTTCTGAACCAGCATCTCCGTAAACAATTCACTCTTCGCCTCATCTATACGATTCGTCTCCATACGAATAAATTCGATACCTTTATCGGTAAAGCGAAAAGCATCTTCGGGCATTTTCAAATCCACCCGCTTGGACATGGACTCCATCAGGAAATAAAGTCCTGTTTGGGGAGCATTGATAGCTGACGGCACACTCTTGAAAGTAAAGTTAGTCAACTGGATGTCTTTCGGACTAACTGCCCTACCGCAAATAGTATCGGGAAAACGTTCGTCTGCCGTAAGCTGACGTACGTAAAGAGAAGGTAACAGACTGTCGACCTGTTGTTGTGTATATGTATTGCCTTTCGTATCATAACGGTGAAGCTGCTTATTCTCATCCAGTTGCGTAATGACAAAATCACCAAGCACGGAACTATACATAGTAAAAGGAGTCTTGGCAGGCTTCAATGTGAGAAAAGCATAGCACCAAGGCAACTGCCATACA
>OGKM01000585.1_pt1 | contig 16040 bp, 10 predicted proteins | sample 1572501 | NCBI WGS metagenome assembly OGKM01 (sample SAMEA2582154, study PRJEB24529) | metagenome | biome: Human gut stool | place: China | collected 2011
CATAGAACGGAAAATGGTGGAAGTACCCGTTCCCGGATAATTATTAATAAGGTATTGCATAGCGAGATCTACCCCTACAGTAGTGGTGGAAGATACAGCCATATCGATATTCGAACGCAAGTTAAAACGGTCTATACCAATATTGGTATCATAAATCCCATTCGGCCTGTTCTTGAATAATCCGCTTTCGTTATAATAGGCTCCCGACACAAAATACTTGGCTTTCTCAGTACCGCCGCGTACATTGAGTGTATAGCGATGACTAAAGGTGTTCTTCCGGAGAAGTTCGTCAATCCAATTGGTATTGGGATACAAATCCGGATCGTCGTTGTTACGGTAATGGGCTATCAGTTCATCTGAAAACTGCGGTCCTTCACCATCATTACGCAATGCCTCATTATATAAACTAAGATAATCGGCAGAACCTACAAACTCAGGAAGGCGGGTAGGTGATGAAATGGTGTGTTCGGTCTTAAAAGATATTTTAGCTTTTTCAACACGGCCACGTTTAGTAGTCACCAATACTACACCGTTAGCTCCTTCTGCGCCGTAAATAGCAGTAGCAGCTGCATCTTTCAGAACAGAAAATGTTTCTATTTCATCCGGTTCAATATCGCTCATATTTCTCGGCACTCCGTCGACAAGTACGAGCGGAGAAGTTCCCCCGGCAAAAGTACTGACTCCACGAATCCAGAATTCAGCATTGTCATAACCGGGTTCTCCAGAACGTTGTACGGCGATCAGACCTGCTACCTGACCGGCAAGACTATTATTAAGGCTGCGGGAAGGAACAACAATATCTTTGGGCTTGATAGAACTCATGGAGACCACCACACTTTCCTTCTTCTGCTTACCGTAACCAACTATCACTACTTCATCGAGTGCTTTTGAGTCCTCATGCAAAACAACGTTGATATTACGACGTCCCTTTACTTTGATTTCTTCGGTATTATATCCCAAATATGAAACCAATAAAATGACATCGTCCGAGGGAAGCATCACTTCATAACGTCCTTCCATATTGGTAATGGCACCTATGGTAGGATTCCCTTTTACGACAACGTTAGCACCGATGATAGACTCACCTTTTGCATCAGTAACAACCCCGGTTACTTTAATTTTGTTTTTTTGCTGTGAAACCGAAGGTGTCGCAGAAGTCTCTTTTTTATAAATGATTATTTGACGGTCTTTAATGGTGAAACCATTATCGGTATGTGCCAGTAACTGCTCCAGTATTTTATCAACAGACTGGTTAACCACATTTACACTAACCTTCCGGTTTAAGTCAATAACACCGTCTCTATAAAAGATTATAAACTCACTATTCTTCTCTATTTCTTTAAAAACCTGTAATACGGTTTTCTCGGCAGATTGCATAGTAAAGACTTTGGTTTGAGAGTAAACACTTGAAGCATAAGCCATTTCGAATGCAAAAGTGAATAACAAAAACAAAAAAATACTTTTTATTGATAATAAAGTTCTTACTTTAGTCCTATCGGGACTAAAAATTCCATGATTATTCATACATTTGTACGATTTGATTAACAAATTTGTTTTTACGTAGTTTAATCTAATCAGGGGTTGGATGATATGAGGGTATTATCCAACCCTTTCTTTTAAAATTTAAGGTCCTTGTTTCATAGTATTAAAAATCACTTGGTTAATAAAAAATAATTATCTCTGGTCTCTATTTGTGCAGGTATAGTTTTACTTAATACTTCCAGAACATCCCGTAAATCGTCTCGTAAATCGAGCTTACCACTACAAGTCAATCCTATCAATCCGGAATCAGGTATGACACGCTTTCCATAATATCGAGATAGCTTTTCGGTTATGATTTCAATCTTCTCATGGTTGAAACAATAATAACCATCCACCCAACTTATATATTCAGACACATCTACTGTATTTACCCGTAGCCCGTCGTCTTGTCCGTCATAAGTCAACATATCATTGGGCTTCAGAACTTTTTTAGGATATTTATATGTATCCACTTCTACTTTACCTGATACTAGAACCACCGATTGATTTTTTGTAAAATCGTAAGCACTTACATTAAATTCCGTACCCAACACTTCTACTTCCATGCGATTGGTTTTCACAACGAAAGGATGCTTTTTATCAGGAGATACTTGAAGATAGACTTCTCCATTCACATAAATTTCCCGCTTATGTCCCGAAAACTCTGACGGGTATACTATACGGGTATTGGCATTTACGGCTACTCGGGTACCATCGGAGAAAGTTATGAAAGAACGTTTCCCCGAAGGAACAATTAATTGATTGTAACCGGTTTCATTTTCTTCGTCCAATTGGGTCTTTCCGGAACTAATAGCTATCTTACCACCTTCCTTGTAGTGCAACCTGCTTTCTTTCCCATCCATAACCAACTTACGTCCTTCCGATAAAATCAGCTGTATGTCATTACTGCTATCCGGCTCGGAAATACCGGCCAAACTGTAACAAAAACTTTCTTCATAAAATGAAATAAGTGAAAAAACAAAGTAACTGCTCAATGCCAACACTGATATGCAAGCAGCAATCCCGGCCACACGTAAGAAAAGCAACTGTTTTTTTCTTTTCACTCTTTTTTCCATCGCTACCTGCCGGCTAATTCGCTCCCAAAGTGTCCCCACTTCATCGTCTGTCATCCGTTTTTGAGGGCTTTCCGCCACAGCCATTAAAAAGCTTCGGGCCATACGTAATTCTCCGGCAAAAGTTTCATTTTCCTTTTCCAGTTGTGACCAGAACTTTTCACTTTGCTCCGTAGGGTGTTGCATCGAATCCAGGAAAGTCCCGTCATTCAACAAATCGGCAGCAGTATAATGTATATAGTGATTTTTCTCCATTTTCTTCTTTTCATAAAAAGACAAACAGAGTTTCGAAATCTACTCAGTGTAAATGGATTTTTTTTATTACTTTTTTATTATCTACTGATAAACAGAATATTAAAATAGAAAAAAGAATGGTAATATACCATACATTTCACGTAATCTGGAGAGAGAACGCTGAAGTAAATTATAGGCTGACTGATAATTAAGCCCCATCAATTCACAAATGGCACTGTAATCTAATCCTTCAAAAAAACGATAGTAAATAATCTCTCGCTGTCTGGGAGAGAGTGTATTTAGCAAATGAGCAACAGTATGCTTCTGAGAGGTTTCATCTTCTGTCTCAATCAGTTTTTCTTCAACCGACAAATCGAATTCATAATTGATATTGGAGATATAAGTGTCATGCAAATTCCCTTTATTGAAAACATTAAAAATAGAATTTCTTAATGAAGACATTAAGTAGATTTTAACATTATCCGGAGGAGAAGAGTACCTATCCTTCTGCCTATAAACATTCACAAAAACATCTTGAACACAATCTTTCACCATCTCTGTATCCGTCGTAAAACGGCATCCGTACTGATAGAGTTGCTGAACATACCGGGAATATAGCCATGCATAGGCATCATCATCTCCTTTCAGAAACGACTGCCATTTTATCTTACTACTTTCAATAAGTTCATCATTATACATATTGCACGGCTTCTAACAATATCAGTTGCGCAAAATAAATAAAAAATCATCAAATGTAGTTAATGCAGCTCTCTTTTTAATTATAAAGTTCCTTTATAGTTGCTAATTTCCTCTATCGGAATAATTAGAGAGCGGACTATGTTTGATGCCAATTACAATAAGATTCATCTTCCACGGATAAAGGAAAACTCGAGAGAACAACTCTTTCCTGAATTTTATTGTTATATTTGCATATACTAAATTTTAAAGCCTTATTCAATATGTTCAATTCATTTGGCAATATTTTCAGACTAACCAGCTTTGGCGAATCCCATGGTAAAGGAATCGGAGGAGTGATCGATGGATTTCCAGCAGGTATCGTCATCGATGAGGAGTTTGTTCAGCAGGAACTAAACCGCCGTCGTCCGGGACAATCGGTAATTACTACCTCCCGAAAAGAAGCTGATAAAGTAGAATTCCTTTCAGGCATTTTCGAAGGAAAGTCTACCGGATGCCCTATCGGGTTTATCGTATGGAACGAAAACCAACATTCTAATGACTACAATAACCTGGAGAAAGTATACCGCCCGTCACACGCCGACTACACATACACCGTAAAGTATGGAATCCGCGATCACCGTGGCGGTGGTCGTTCTTCGGCACGTGAAACCATTTCAAGGGTAGTAGGCGGTGCATTGGCCAAATTAGCATTACGCCAATTGGGTATTCACATCACGGCATATACTTCACAGGTAGGTCCTATAAAACTGGAAGGCAATTACACGGATTACGATCTGGACTTGATCGAAACCAACCCGGTGCGCTGTCCCGATCCGGAGAAAGCAAAAGAAATGCAAGACCTGATTTACAAAATCAAAGGAGAAGGAGATACCATTGGCGGTGTACTGACTTGTGTCATCAAAGGTTGTCCTATCGGACTTGGGCAACCCGTATACGGCAAGCTCCATGCTGCATTGGGCAATGCTATGCTAAGCATCAATGCCGCAAAGGCTTTTGAATATGGAGACGGATTCAAGGGGCTCAAACAAAAGGGATCGGAACAAAATGACGTATTCTACAACAATAATGGCCGGATTGAAACACGTACCAACCACTCCGGAGGTATACAGGGAGGAATCAGCAACGGACAGGACATCTTTTTCAGGGTAGCGTTTAAACCGGTGGCTACTGTTTTGATGGAGCAGGAAACTGTAAACATAGACGGTATTGATACAACACTAAAGGCCCGGGGACGCCATGACCCGTGTGTATTGCCACGTGCAGTGCCTATTGTGGAAGCTATGGCAGCAATGACCATACTCGACTATTATTTATTAGATAGAATGACACAACTTTAACAACTATTGAACGTGAACGAAATTCAGAAATACATTGCAGAGAATGAATCGACGATGATGGAAGACTTGTTCAGCCTCATCCGTATTCCCAGTATCAGTGCATTGCCGGAACACCATGATGATATGCTGGCATGCGCACAACGCTGGACACAATTGCTACTCAAGGCCGGAGCAGACGAAGCCATCGTTATGCCTTCGAAAGGTAATCCGATTGTATTTGGGCAAAAGATAGTGGATCCGAATGCTAAAACAGTGTTGATATACGCTCATTATGACGTGATGCCTGCCGAGCCTCTCGATCTGTGGAAGAGCCAACCGTTCGAACCGGAAATACGTGACGGACATATTTGGGCGCGCGGAGCCGACGATGATAAGGGACAAGCATTTATCCAGGTGAAAGCATTTGAATATCTCGTAAAATACAACCTGCTGGAGAATAACGTAAAGTTTATCTTTGAGGGAGAAGAAGAGATTGGTTCACCAAGCCTGGAAGCTTTCTGTGAAGAGCATAAAGAATTACTAAAAGCCGATGTTATCTTGGTATCAGATACCAGTATGTTGGGGGCCGACCTTCCTTCACTAACCACCGGACTGCGTGGTCTGGCTTACTGGGAAACCCCCATCAACATCGCCTGCTTTGTATGGCTTACTGGGAAATCGAAATAACAGGTCCTAACCGTGACCTCCATTCGGGACACTTTGGTGGAGCGGTAGCCAATCCGATCAACGTACTTTGTGGTATGTTAAGTAAGGTAATTGATACCGACGGACGTATCACAATACCCGGATTCTATGATGCTGTAGAAGAAGTTCCACAAGCAGAACGAGAAATGATTGCCCACATCCCTTTTAATGAAGAAAAATATAAGGAAGCCATCGGAGTAAAAAAACTTTTCGGTGAGAAAGGATACAGCACTCTCGAAAGAAACAGTTGCAGGCCTTCATTCGACATTTGTGGTATTTGGGGAGGTTACACCGGGGAAGGTTCTAAAACAGTACTCCCTTCCAAAGCCTATGCCAAAGTATCATGCCGCCTGGTTCCCCATCAAGATCATCATGTGATCTCAAAACTTTTTGCTGACTACATCCGGCAGATCGCTCCTGCTACGGTAGAAGTAAAAGTGACTGCCATGCATGGAGGCCAGGGATATGTATGTCCCATATCACTGCCTGCTTATCAGGCAGCGGAAAAAGGATTTGAAATTGCTTTCGGGAAAAAGCCATTGGCAGTACGCCGAGGAGGAAGTATACCTATTATATCAACTTTCGAACAGGTGTTAGGTATAAAAACTGTATTAATGGGATTTGGCCTAGAATCGGATGCGATCCATTCTCCTAACGAAAACTTCTCTTTGGATATATTCAGAAAAGGAATTGAAGCTGTAGTAGAATTCCATCTGATATATGGAAAGAAATAATATATCCACTGCGGATAACACAGATTAATACAGAATTTTTTAGTTGAATTCTGTATTAATCTGTATCTGCCTCGGTAGACATTTTTATTGGGGTAATTCAAACATAAATGTAAACGATCTACTGTCTTTGAAATCTTTCACTACATCTCCTGCATAAACCTCTCCGTGAGTCAAAGACAATTTCTTAATACTTGCATTCGGACTAAAATCGACTTTATGTAAATCTATCCAGAAAAGGTTAGGAGTTAAAGTAGACTCAAAATAGTATACCCGATTTTTTTGATCGGAAACCGAACGCCAACGAGTGGAAGAAATGTAAGGCTTATCCGGAGTCGTAATTCCAAAAGGAACAGAAACATTACGCATGACGCTCAACACACTCGGTACGGCAATTTTTGCATCCGAAGTCTGCGGAATAGCATGAATATAGAAAGAAGCGCGTACAAAACGATCACTTGAACGATTAGTGCCCGGCAGCATATTTAAACCACCTACTTCCTTCCAATAATCATTCACAGCCAACTGTAGATCATAACGGGGTGAATTAGTCATCACCTGATACTCCTTACCTTCATGAATAATCAGATTTCCATCGATATATTCCAAAACAGCGGAATTACCCGTTTCATCAGTGATAGCCATGTGCAATGTAGATGCCGAACCATTAGGCATATCCGGAGCATCAATACGGAAAGTCTGTTTCTTCAACTCTTCTACAGCCTCACTTACCGTAGCAAAATTATCCAGCACATACTGTGTCCAAATGCTGATACCCATAACAGGACGAGTATCATTAGGACGGACATAAATAGATTCCGGCAAGAATAACAAGCTGGCAACCAGTCCTTTTTCGTTCATGCCGTCACAAGTACCGATATCATATCCGGTTGCTACAATGCTACCGTACTTCGAAATCCACTCTACCGTATTTCCTTTATTATATCCGGCCCGTTTGATACCGCGAGGGAAAAGATACAGGTTAGACTGAATATCCTCTTTCCAATCCATTGTACGCCCGGTGATTACCATATTGTCCGGACCAATATATACTGCACGCGTACATGCTTTTACCGGTTGTCCACTCCAGATAAAATTTACAGCTATGACAATCAATGTTGCCATCATTATTTTTCTTCTCATACTCTTTATATTAAAATGGTTTTGTTATCTGCATTTAGATAACAAAACCATAGAGTATTAGTTTTATTCAAAGGCGGGTACTTCCGAAATACTTCCGTATCTATGATATTCAAAGGCAATACTTTGCTCCTTAATATAATTATCAGCTCTACCCTTCCGTTTTTCACCGGAGGCGCCGCTGCAATATGTTTGTCAGCCTGTGCAGCCGCCTTATATATTTTCATCGGTATCTCAAGGGAACAAGTACGGTACTAACCATGATTCTCCCGGTTCCAATGTCAATGCCCGCAGTAATTTTTCATTTTTTATTCGTTATCATTGGCCCCACTACATTACCCGGATTCCAAACACTCCCCGCTTTCATGCTGGAAGCCACATCAATCAGTTTCTTTTGGAAGTTCTTATCTTCATATACCGAACGCTCAACCAACAACGAACAGGCAGAACACTTCTGTCCCGCATTACCAAAAACTGATATGACAATATTCATAATAGTATGATCACGATCCCCCGAGGCAGTCAGAATAATGACATTCTTCCCTCCGGTCTCTGCCGAAAGCGGAGTAGCCGGAATAGCTTTTGCTATGCTACGGGCCGTATCCGTTCCACCAGTCAAGATAATATGTTTCACCTTACAATCACAAAAACATCGTAGGGCTGAACATAACGGCACGATAGCTATGCAAAGTCTGCAATGCCTGCTGTGAAAACCGATCAAAAAGAAGATGTCGGTTCATAATAACATATTTAAGGAGATGTGTATCTGCAAATGCATAGATATTTCACCAATAATCAATCATCTTTTTGATGTTTTTCCAGAAGTCGGAAATTACATTCCTTTTTTGATACCCGATTTAATCAACCATACATTCACCGGATAGGACACCATGAATCCCAAAAGCATGGCAATCTGCATCATAAACCAGAATGTCCAGGATGTTTTTTCCAGAGATTCATCTTTAAAAAGTATAAAAGTAGCAACAGCCATCCAGCTATACATCCCTACCTGCCAAGCTAATAATGAAAAAAAATCGGCCTTAAAGGCACGAGAAACAGCTTCACGAAAAGAGATAGCTTCCATTTCGCGAATTGCAATAAATTGAAAGAAAACACCGAGAATCAATGCCAATACAAAATCGAGTGCCCAGCTACCTGCTATTAAACTTCCTCCTATCTGCAAAGGTACCCAGTATGTAAACCATTCTCCGATAATATCCGCCAAAGTGCAACCGGCTCCACAATGAAGTGCCGACAAAGTGATAGACTGCCATTGTGGACGTACTTCAGACATATCCATCTCCATCGATATCTTCATATCCATTTTCATATTCTCCATAGGTACTGTTGCCACCATATTATCTTTTCGGACACCAAAAGTATAATAAGCAAACAAAGCGAAATAATGGCCCCACAATCCGGTAAGTACCCACACTATATTCATTATTTTCATGGATTGCCTGTGAAATATTACATTAATTGCCAGAATAAGGGCTATGATAAGACCGGCGCATACAAAAAAACAAGATACCGCGTTGAAAAACATTGTATTCATAAGGCTCGTTATTAATTGATAAGTGGTATTAATAACGAGCTTTTTATAAAATAGTTCAGTTAAAATTATGTATTAACAAAACAGAAGCCCTATTCGAACGCTTTCCGATAAGTGCATCCATTTTTCCATTCGGAACAGCCATAAGCAGTTTTACCCTTGATTATCATTCCCTTTCCGCAAACCGGACAAAGTTTCCCTACCAAAGAATCTGTTTCTTTTAAGGCATCCGCCCGAACAGATTGACCGGTAGAAGACACATCGACTGTTGCAGGCTCCGATTTACCTTTCTTTTCCTTCGGAGTAGCAGATTTCCGTTCCCGTCTTTTCGGTTCTTTCTTTTTCTTTTCTTCTTCTACCGCTGTAGCCTCCTGAATGGTGATACGACGGTTCGTATTATCAGATAGCACACTATTTACTATCTCAGACACCATTTGCTTCAATTCTTCCAGGAATTGACGAGCATCGTAAGTTTTCTTTTCTATCTCACGCAATTTCTTTTCCCAGATACCCGTCAGTTCAGCCGACTTCAGCAACTCTTCATGAATCAACTGAATCAATTCCACTCCGGTAGGGGTAGCTATCAGATTCTTCTTTTCCTTACGGATATAGTTACGTTTAAAGAGAGTTTCGATAATAGCTGCACGAGTAGAAGGACGGCCGATACCATTTTCTTTCAATGCATCCCGAAGTTCATCATTATCCACCAGCTTACCGGCTGTTTCCATCGCACGAAGCAGGGTAGCTTCCGTATAGGGTTTAGGCGGCTGAGTCCATTTTTCATTCAAATCCGGTATATGCGGACCACTTTCCCCTTTCACGAAAGCAGGAAGCACGTTTTCATCTTCACCTTCTTTTTCTTCATTCGGATCTTTTACGTCTTTGGCAAATACTACCCGCCATCCCGGTTCCAGAATCTGCTTACCGGTTACCTTGAACTCGATACTATCAACCTCTCCCATCACTGTTGTAGTAGAAACTTTGCAATCAGGATAAAAAACCGCTATAAACCGGCGAGCTATCAAATCAAATACCCTACGCTCCATATCCGTCAGGTTTTGCGGATGAACTCCTGTAGGAATAATGGCATGGTGATCGGTTACTTTCGAACTATCAAAAACCTTTTTCGACTTAGGCAATGAAGCTCCTGCCAACGGCGTAGTAAGTACTTCATAATCTTTCAGTCCTTTCAGGATATTCGGACACTTAGGATAAATATCGTCACTCAGGAAAGTAGTATCTACACGTGGATAGGTAGTCACTTTCTTTTCATAAAGAGATTGGATAAGTTTCAGAGTTTCATCGGCAGAATAGGCAAACTTCTTATTGCATTCCACTTGAAGAGAAGTCAAGTCGAACAGACGGGGAGCATACTCCTTTCCGTCTTTTTTAGCCACAGAAGTCACGACAAAAGGCAGATCTTTAATGCGTTCCACCAATGCCATCCCCTCTTCACGATTAGCTATCGGATCAATGCCCCGGTTCTCTGTTTTCTTAGCCTTACCACCGGACTTTTCTTCTTCAGCCGCCAGCTCTTCATCACTTTTACGAATAAGGGCCGAGAAAGTTGTATCACGATATATGGTTTTCAGTTCCCAATATTGTTTAGGCTGAAAATTTTCAATATCCAGTTGCCTGTTGACGATCAGTGCGAGTGTAGGGGTCTGTACTCGTCCGATCGAAAGCACTTGCCGATTCTGCCCATATTTTACAGTATAGAGCCTCGTGGCATTCATCCCCAGCAACCAGTCACCAATAGCCCGGGACATCCCCGCCTCATAAAGTGGTTGAAAATCCTTCTGATCTTTTAGTTTCGCAAATCCTTCTTTAATAGCTTCTTCTGTCAGTGAAGAGATCCACAAACGTTTTACCGGACACCGCGCTCCGGCTTTCTGCATCACCCACCGCTGAATCAGTTCTCCCTCTTGACCGGCATCACCGCAGTTTATTATCTCATCAGCCTTTTGCATCAATCCCTCAATAATATGGAATTGTTTCTCGTAAGTAGGATTCTCTATCAGTTTGATGCCAAAACGTGGAGGAATCATAGGCAGGCTGCCCAGGCTCCATGACTTCCAGCCGGGAGTATATTCGTGAGGTTCTTTCAGGGTACAAAGATGACCGAATGTCCAGGTAACCTGGTATCCGTTTCCTTCAATATACCCTTCTTTCCTTTCGCGGGCTCCTAAAATATCAGCAATATCACGTGCCACAGAGGGCTTTTCGGCTATGCAAACTATCATTTGTTTTTCTTATTATAATGAGAATTGAGCAGACAAAGGTACAAAAAAATAGGAAGGGAGAAGTAGTAATCCGTCTCCATTTATTTTGTAGCTTTGCTTCGTATAATCTTTAAAATCCGAAAAAACATGAAAAGCTACAAATTATTATTGGCATTTACCTTATTCCTTGCATTTGCTTTCAATATGAAAGCACAATACGTTCACGAACGTTCCGACCAATATACGCCTCCTGAAGATAGTCTGGTAATACAAAAACTACATCACTGGCAGGACCAGAAATTTGGAATGCTGATTCACTGGGGTTTATATTCCGTTGCAGGAATCGTAGAATCATGGTCTATCTGTTCGGAAGAGGCAGATTGGATTCCACGCGACAGCACTATGGCCTATGAAGACTACAAAAAATGGTATTGGGGGCTGAAAGATTCATTCAATCCTACCCGTTTCGATCCGGAGCAATGGGCACAAGCGGCGAAGTCAGCAGGTATGCGCTATGCAATATTTACAACTAAGCACCACGACGGATTCAATATGTTCAATACGGCTTTCTCCGATTTTTCAATAGCCAAAGGCTCCTTCCAAACAGATCCCCGGGCAGACGTTGCCAAATACGTGTTTGAGGCTTTCCGTAACAATGATTTAATGGTAGGAGCCTATTTTTCTAAACCGGACTGGCATTCGGAATATTATTGGTGGCCGCGCTACGCCACTCCCCGACGTACACAAAATTACAACATTGACAAGAATCCCTGGCGTTGGAATCAGTTCAAAGAGTTCACTTACAATCAAATCGGAGAGTTAATGCATAACTACGGTCCGATCGACATTTTATGGTTAGACGGCGGATGGGTAAACAATCCCGGAACGAAGTCAGTTTTAGACATGGACCGTATTTCACAAATGGCACGACAGGCACAACCGGGTATTTTATTCGTAGACCGTACCATCCATGGCAAATATGAAAACTATCAGACCCCGGAACAGCAAATTCCGGACAAACAACTCCCCTACCCGTGGGAAACTTGTATGACACTGGGAGTAGACTGGGGATATACTCCGCATGCAGTATTCAAATCACCAGTTACAGTAATAGCAAAACTAATGGAAATCGTAGCAAAAGGAGGAAGTTTATTACTTGGTGTAGGTCCTACCCCCGAAGGGATATTACAGGATGAGATTGTCAGCCGTCTGCAAACCATAGGAGGATGGATGAAGAAGAATGGTACGGCTATCTACAACACTGTTACAACACCCCAATATTATAGTGAAGGTATCTGGTTTACCATGAATAAAGATGGAAAAACGATGTATGCATTATATAGTAATCCGGAAACTGAAAAGTTTCCCGACTATATAGAATGGGAAAACAATATCCCTGCAAAAAGAAGTGCCATCTATTGTTTACAGAACGGGAAAAAAGTAAAATGGGAAATAAAGAATAACCGAGTACGTGTCTACCTGCCTCAAAACCTAAAGACAGAAGTTAATGCACTCGCATTCTCTTTTGCCAGACAAGCTATTCAATAAAGCGCAAAGGACAAACATCCGATAATAAGCCAACGGATAGAACCCAAAAGAGGCGAAGTATTTTTCATACTTCGCCTCTTTATTGTCATTCTTTAAAGATGGTCTTTAATCCTCATCCATCAGGATTTCCAGAATCTGACAAGCAGCCTTGGCCACCGGAGTACCCGGACCAAAAATAGCAGCCACACCAGCTTTATACAAGAAATCGTAATCCTGAGCAGGTATTACACCACCGGCAATTACTACGATATCTTCACGTCCCAGTTTTTTCAGTTCTTCAATAATCTGCGGAACCAAGGTCTTGTGTCCGGCAGCTAACGAAGAAACTCCCACTACGTGAACATCATTCTCTACCGCCTCACGAGCTGCTTCGGCAGGAGTCTGGAACAACGGTCCCATATCCACGTCGAAGCCACAATCGGCATATCCGGTAGCTACTACTTTGGCACCACGATCGTGACCGTCCTGGCCCATCTTTGCAACCATAATACGGGGTTGACGTCCCTCTTTCTTTGCAAACTTCTCAGTGAGTTCGCAAGCGCGCTTAAAGTCAGCGTCGCCTTTGCTTTCTGATGAATACACGCCTGATATAGTTCTGATTATTGCTTTATAACGTCCTACTATTTGTTCGCAAGCATACGAGATTTCACCCAATGTAGCACGAACACGGGCAGCTTCTACCGCCAACTCGAGCAAATTGCCCTTACCGGTTTTCACACATTCAGTGATAGCGGCCAGTGCCTTGTCCACTTCGGCCTGATTACGACCTTCTTTCAAACGTTTCAGGTTCTCGATCTGCTCTTTACGAACAGCAGTATTGTCTACTTCAAGAATATCAATCGGATCTTCTTTTTCAAGACGATACTTATTTACACCGACAATGGTCTGCGATCCGCTGTCGATACGTGCTTGTGCACGGGCAGCCGCTTCTTCGATACGCATTTTCGGAATACCGGTCTCGATAGCCTTTGCCATACCTCCCAACTTCTCGATTTCCTGAATATGCTCCCAAGCACTGTGAGCCAATTCATTGGTCAGAGATTCCACATAATAAGATCCACCCCACGGGTCAACGTTCTTGCAGATATAAGTCTCTTCCTGAATATAGATCTGAGTATTACGGGCAATACGTGCAGAAAAGTCTGTCGGCAAAGCAATAGCTTCATCGAGAGCATTGGTATGCAACGACTGGGTATGTCCCAGTGCAGCAGCCATGGCTTCGATACAAGTACGTCCCACATTGTTGAACGGATCTTGTTCTGTCAATGACCAACCGGAAGTCTGAGAGTGCGTACGCAGTGCTAGAGATTTCGGGTTCTTCGGATTGAATTGCTTCACAATCTTAGCCCACAACATACGCGCGGCACGCATTTTGGCAATTTCCATAAAGTGATTCGTTCCAATGGCCCAGAAGAAAGAGAGACGCGGAGCAAAAGCATCAATATCGATACCTGCGGCAACACCTGCACGGAGATATTCCAAACCGTCAGCCAATGTGTAAGCCAATTCGATATCGGCTGTCGCACCAGCCTCCTGCATATGATAACCGGAGATAGAGATAGAGTTGAACTTCGGCATCTTCTGTGAGGTATATTCAAAAATATCAGAGATGATTTTCATTGAGAATGCAGGTGGATAAATATAAGTATTACGCACCATAAATTCTTTCAAAATATCATTCTGGATCGTACCGGCCATCTCCTCGAGTTTAGCTCCTTGTTCCAGTCCGGCATTGATATAGAATGCCATGATCGGGAGTACAGCACCGTTCATAGTCATAGATACGGACATCTTGTTCAAAGGGATACCATCAAACAAGACTTTCATATTCTCGAGTGAACAGATGGATACACCGGCCTTACCCACATCACCTACCACACGTTCGTGGTCGGGGTCATAGCCGCGGTGTGTAGCCAAGTCGAACGCAACCGACAGACCTTTCTGTCCGGAAGCCAAGTTACGGCGATAGAAAGCATTTGACTCTTCAGCTGTAGAGAATCCGGCATACTGGCGGATAGTCCAGGGACGAAGAGTATACATCACTGAATACGGACCACGCAAATAGGGAGGAAGACCGGCAGCATAGTCCAGGTGTTCCATTCCTTCAAGGTCTTCTTTGGTATAAACAGGCTTTACGCAGATGTGTTCCGGAGTCTTCCAGTTGGCTTCGATTCCGTTAGCCTTTTGCCATTCCGCACCGTTAGCGGGCTGGAATGCTGCGTAGATATCTAAGTTTTTAAAATCTTTTCTCATCTTACTTCAATAATTTAGCGTTGAACTCTTTAAGTGTTTCCAGTACATTGACACGTACATGGATGAAGTTCTCGATACCGGCAGCTTTCAGCTCTTCGGCACATTCCGGATTTCCGGCAATGATGAACATGGCACGACCGTTCAAGGCCCGGAAGGCCGGAATAGCGTACTCTGCATATTCGTCATCGCTTGAGCAAAGCACCACAATATCAGCTTTGGCAGCCATCGCTGCTTCCACGCCTGCTTCAACCGTTTCAAAACCAAGATTATCAATCACCTCATATCCGGCACAAGCCAGGAAGTTACAGGAGTATTGTGCACGTGCCTGACGCATAGCCAGATTACCGATTGTCAGCATAAAGGCCTTCGGACGTTTGCCGCTGGCTTCCGTTTCCAGGCGTAATGCCTCAAATTGACTTGCAGCACGATCGAAGTTCAATGTAGCAACATCTTTTTCGCAAGTATCGTGCCCGCCACAACAACAGGTCGCTTCTACCGGTTTCTTATCACCGGCTTTTTCATTGAAATTAGGGAACTGGTTAGTACCCAACAGGACTTCACGACGCTGAGCCACCGCTTTATGGCGCGCTTTGTTACTTTCGTTTACAGCCGCCTGAACAGTACCGGCTTTCAAAGCAGCATAGAAGCCGCCTTCTTCTTCAACGGCAAGGAAGATTTCCCATGCCTGCTTAGCGATAGATACCGTAAGGTTTTCAATATAGTAAGAACCGGCTGCCGGGTCAATCACTTTATCGAAGTGTGATTCTTCTTTCAACAGCAACTGCTGGTTGCGGGCCAGACGTTCGGAGAATTCATCGGGAGTTTCATAGGTTTTATCGAAAGGAACTACCGTCATTGAATCTACGCCTCCCAATGCAGCAGACATTGCTTCTGTTTGTGTACGAAGCAGATTCACGTGAGCATCAAACAATGTCAGATTGAAAGTAGATGTTTCGGCATGTACCTTCATCTTGGCAGCACAACGGCACTCACCGTTAGGTCCCTTGTTTTCGCAATCACGCAGACATTCGGGATTGTAAGAAGCC
>OGKM01000586.1_pt1 | contig 16038 bp, 10 predicted proteins | sample 1572501 | NCBI WGS metagenome assembly OGKM01 (sample SAMEA2582154, study PRJEB24529) | metagenome | biome: Human gut stool | place: China | collected 2011
ATTGTTACGCCTTTGCTTGAACTTGCATGCATAAATTGGTTATTACCAATATAAACGCCAACATGATTGTTGCGACGGAAGAACACTAAATCACCTTTACGTAATTCATGTTTTTGGATTTGGCGACCTAAATAGCGTTGTTCTGAAGTTGAACGTGGAAGCTCCATGCCGTAAGCATCGAGAAAAGCAGTTTGCATAAATGCAGAGCAATCAATACCATGTTTTGAAGTGCCCCCCATTCTGTAACGAGTACCAACCCATTCGTTATAAACTTGAGCAAGTGCTTTGTCACCAATTAAACCTGATTTAGGACGGTTAGTTCTTAATTTAGGGTAAACGCCCCCTTTTTTCCCATCTAAACCGGCAATCAATCCCGTTAACTCAGCATCATCACTTTCACTAATCATGCCGTTTTGTGCCTGCCCCGAGTTGTTAGAGCAGGCTGTTGTCAAAACAGCCAAACCTACAATAATCAAAATCTTCTTTAACATAGCTTTTAAATAATAAAAAAATATAAAAATAAACTGGTCGGATTTTACCAAAAAGTCATTATGCTCGCCAGTCTTTATTGAATTTTTATGCAATTTTGTGAGTGAGATCTCAAAAAAATAAGGACTGCTCAATGAGCAGCCCTTAAAAAGATTAGAATTGATTATTTTTTCTTCGCTTTTGCATTTGGAAGATCGGTAATTGAACCTTCAAATACTTCAGCCGCAAGACCTACAGATTCATGAAGTGTTGGGTGAGCATGGATGGTTAATGCAATATCTTCCGCATCACAACCCATTTCAATCGCAAGACCGATTTCACCTAACAATTCACCACCGTTAGACCCTACGATAGCCCCACCAAGTATACGGTGAGTATCTTTATCAAAGATTAATTTTGTCATACCTTCTGCACATTCAGATGCAATCGCACGACCAGAAGCTGCCCAAGGGAATTTAGCCACTTCGTAGTTTAAACCTTCTTGTTTACATTCTTTCTCAGTTTTACCTACCCAAGCCACTTCTGGTTCAGTATAAGCAATAGAAGGAATGACTTTTGGATCGAAGTAATGTTTTTGTCCTGCGATCACTTCTGCTGCAACGTGACCTTCGTGCACACCTTTATGTGCTAACATTGGTTGGCCAACGATATCACCGATTGCGAAGATATGAGGCACATTAGTGCGCATTTGTTTATCAACATGGATGAAACCACGCTCATCCACTTCAACACCTGCTTTACCTGCATCGATCAATTTACCATTTGGCGTACGACCGATTGCAACTAATACTGCATCATAACGTTTAGTATCGTTGCATGCCTTACCTTCCATTGAAACATAGATACCATCATCTTTTGCTTCAACTGCAGTCACTTTAGTTTCAAGCATTAACTTGAATTTTTTCTCAACTTGTTTGGTATAAATACCTACCACATCTTTATCTGCCGCTGGAATTACTTGGTCAAACATTTCAACCACTTCAACTTCAGAACCTAATGCATCATATACGGTACCCATCTCTAAACCGATGATACCACCGCCCATGATTAAAAGTTTTTTCGGTACTTCTTTTAATTTAAGTGCATCCGTTGAATCCCAAACACGTGGATCTTCATGTGGAATGAATGGTAATTGAATTGGGCGAGAACCCGCTGCGATAATCGCATTATCAAATTTAATTGTGGTTGGTTTACCATCACGATCACGTGCTACTAATGTATGTGGATCGGTAAACGCCGCTAAACCTTCAACAACGGTTACTTTACGTTGTTTAGCCATGCCTGCAAGACCACCAGTTAATTTCGCTACAACCGCTTCTTTACCTGCACGCACTTCATCTAAATCAATGCGAGGCTCTGCGAAATACACACCATTTTTGCTTGCGTGTTTCGCTTCTTCAATTACTTTCGCTACGTGAAGTAATGCTTTAGAAGGGATACAACCTACGTTTAAACATACCCCACCTAATGTTGAATAACGTTCAACAAGTACTGTTTCTAAACCTAAGTCCGCACAACGGAATGCCGCTGAATAACCTGCAGGACCAGCACCAAGTACCACAACTTGGGTTTTAATTTCTTTACTCATTTTTACCTCGTAAAAACGTTCAAATTTTTGACCGCACTTTGCGATCCTTTCTGTAAGATGTGAGCCTAATCACTCACATCTTACCGCGTTAATTACATCACTAAGCGACGTAAGTCAGCTAATACGCCATTGATATAGTTTAAGAAACGAGCACCATCAGCACCATCGATCACACGGTGGTCGAAAGATAATGATAATGGAAGCATTAAGCGTGGCTCAAATTCTTTACCATTCCATACCGGTTGCATTTCTGATTTAGACACACCTAAGATGGCTACTTCAGGTGCATTTACGATTGGTGTAAAGTGAGTTGTACCAATACCACCTAAGCTTGAAATGGTGAAACAACCACCTTGCATATCAGAACCTGAAAGTTTACCGTCACGTGCTTTTTTGGAGACTTCCATTAATTCACGAGAAAGTTCGATAATACCTTTTTTATTCACGTTTTTAAATACAGGTACAACGAGACCGTTTGGTGTATCTACCGCTACGCCAATGTTGATGTATTTTTTAAGTGTTAATTTTTGTCCGTCTTCAGAGATAGAGCTATTGAAACGTGGGAACGCTTCTAATGCTTTCGCTACCGCTTTCATAATGAACACAACTGGTGTAATTTTCACATCCAATTTTTGTTTTTCAACAATCTTGTTCTGTTCTTTACGGAATGCTTCCAAATCAGTGATATCTGTGCGATCGAAGTGAGTAACATGTGGAATCATTACCCAGTTACGATGTAAGTTCGCACCAGTGATTTTGTTGATACGGTTTAATTCAACTTCTTCTACTTCACCAAATTTGCTGAAGTCAACTTTCGGCCATGGTAATAAGCCTAAGCCTGCACCATTTGCCACACCATTACCCGCTGCTGCAGAAGATACAGTGCCTGTTTCAAACGCTTTAACAGCGGTTTTCACGTAAGCTTGGATATCTTCTTTCACAACACGACCTTTACGACCCGTACCTTTTACGCGATCAAGGTTAATACCGTATTCACGCGCTAAGCGACGAATCACCGGTGTTGCGTGTGCATAGCCTGCGCTTGCTACAACTTGTTCTTGGCTTAAACCAGATACATTACCTGATTGTGCTGTCGGTGCTGCTTGAGGTGCTGGAGCTGGAGCTGCTGGAGCTGCTGCAGGCGCAGGTGCTGCACCTGCCACTTCAAATTTCATAATTAATGAACCAGTTGAAACTTTATCACCTGATTTCACTAAAATTTCTTTTACCACACCCGCGAATGGAGCTGGCACTTCCATTGAGGCCTTATCACCTTCAACGGTGATTAAAGATTGCTCTTCAGAAACGCTGTCACCAACAGCAACCATGATTTCAGTTACGTTAACTTCATCACCTCCGATATCTGGTACATTCACTTCTTTAATTTTAATGGCTGAAGCTGTTGGTGCTGCTGCAGCAGCACCTGCAGCCTGTTGAGCTGGCGCTGCGGCTGGTGCTGCACCCGCTACTTCAAATTTCATGATTAATTTACCAGTAACAACTTTATCGCCCACGTTGATTAAAATTTCTTTTACTACGCCAGCAACAGGAGCAGGCACTTCCATTGACGCTTTATCACCTTCAACATTGATGATTGATTGGTCAACTTCAACGGTATCGCCTACTTTCACCATAATATCAGTCACGTTTACTTCATCTGAACCGATATCTGGTACATTGACTTCAACTACACTTGCAGCTGCTGGTGCTGGTGCGGCTGCCGGCGCAGGTGCTGCTGCAGCTGGAGCAGGCGCTGCCGCATCCGCTGACTCTAAAACAAGCATTGGTGTGCCAGTTGTGACTTTATCACCCACTTTTACTAATACTTCTTTTACCACACCGGCTTCTGGTGCGGGTACTTCCATTGAAGCTTTATCACCTTCAACATTAATAATGCTTTGATCTGCGGTAATGGTATCACCTACTTTCACCATCACTTCTGTTACGGTAACTTCATCACTACCGATATCAGGAATTTGAATTTGTTTTGACATGTTATCTTACCTTTAAAAAACGCAGTTAAAATCAACCGCACTTTATTTGTAGATGTTCCTGTGTGCTTTCACACACAGGATATTTTTATTAAGCGTAAAGCGGATTTACAATTTCAGTTTTTAAACCGAATTTTGCGATCGCATCAGCTACCACATTCGCATCAAATTTGCCTTGTTTTGCAAGCTCATTTAACGCTGCAACTACAACATAACGCGCATCCACTTCGAAGTGTTCACGTAAGTTTTCACGGCTATCTGAACGACCGAAACCATCAGTACCTAATACGTGATAGCTTTGTGCAGGAATGAATGCACGAACTTGTTCTGCGAACAATTTCATGTAGTCAGTAGCCGCAACAGCTGGTGCATCGTTCATTACTTGTGCAATGTAAGGTACGCGTGGTGTTTCTGTTGGGTGTAACATATTCCAACGTACGGCATCCGCACCTTCACGAGCGACTTCAGTGAATGAAGGCACGCTATATACATCTGAGCTTACACCATATTCATTTGCAAGGATTTGTGCTGCTTCACGAACGTGACGGAAGATCGCGCCAGAACCTAATAATTGAACATGACCTTTGTTGCCTTTCGCTTCAACGGTTTCAAATTTATAAAGACCTTTACGAATACCTTCTTCTGCGCCTTTTGGCATTGCTGGTTGTTCGTAAGTTTCGTTTAATGTGGTGATGTAGTAGAACACATCTTCTTGTTTTTCACCATACATACGGTTGATACCGTCTTGTAGGATAACTGCCACTTCATAAACATAAGCAGGGTCATAAGATACACAGTTAGGAATAACAAGAGATTGAATATGGCTGTGACCATCTTCGTGTTGTAAACCTTCACCATTTAATGTTGTACGGCCAGAAGTACCACCGATCATGAAACCACGTGCTAATTGGTCACCTGCTGCCCACATTAAGTCACCCACACGTTGGAAACCAAACATTGAGTAGTAGATGAAGAATGGAATCATCGGAAGGTTATTTACAGAGTATGAGTTCGCTGCCGCTAACCAAGAGGATGCTGCACCTAATTCATTGATACCTTCTTGTAATACTTGACCATCTTTCGCTTCACGGTAGTAAGCCACTAAATCACGGTCAGAAGGCACATAGTTTTGACCATGTGGGTTGTAAATACCGATTTGACGGAATAAACCTTCCATACCGAAAGTACGTGCTTCGTCAGCAACAATTGGCACAATTTGTTTACCAATGTTCTTATCTTTCAATAAGGTATTTAAGAAACGTACAAATGCCATTGTAGTTGAAATTGGACGAGCTTGTTCTTCCAATAATGGTGCAAATTCTTCCAATGATGGCACTTTAAATTCAGTGGTGAATTTTGGTAAACGTTTTGGTAAATAACCATTTAACGCTTTACGTCTGCCGTGAAGATAATTGTACTCTTCCGAACCTTCTGGGAAGGTGATGTATGGATAGTTAGGAATATCTTCATCTTTAATATCTAATTGGAAATGATCGCGGAAAGATTTTAAGCTTTCGAGAGACATTTTTTTCGATTGATGCGCAGTATTTTTACTTTCTGCTTCAGGAATTTTATAACCTTTAACCATGTGCGCTAAGATCACAACAGGTTTACCTGCAGTTTGCGCTTTATGGAATGCGGCATAAAGTTTTTCTGAATCGTGACCACCACGTCTTAATGCCCAGATTTCATCATCTGTCATATCTGCTACTAATGCAGCGGTTTCTGGATAACGACCGAAGAAGTGTTCACGAACGTATGCACCATTCTTAGATTTGAAGGTTAAATAGTCACCATCAAGCACTTCCATCATTAATTGGGTTAATTTGCCGGTAGTATCTTTTGCAAATAATTTATCCCAGCCACTACCCCACATGACTTTGATCACTTCCCAACCAGCACCAGCAAATAAACCTTCTAATTCTTGAACGATTTTGCCGTTACCCGTTACAGGACCATCTAAACGTTGCAAGTTACAGCTTACAACGAAGATTAAGTTATCTAAGCCTTCACGTGCTGCGAATGTTAAATCACCTTTTGCTTCGATTTCGTCCATCTCACCGTCACCAAGGAAAGCATACACTTTTTGATCTTTGGTGTCTTTTAAACCACGGTTATCTAAGTATTTTAAGAAACGAGCAGTACGGATCGCATTTACAGGGCCTAAACCCATAGATACGGTCGAGAATTGCCAGAATTCAGGCATTAATTTCGGGTGTGGGTAAGAAGAAAGACCTTTGCCTGGTTCACATTCTTGACGGAAATTATTCATTTGATCTTCAGTAATACGACCTTCAACAAATGCACGAGCATACATACCTGGTGCTGCGTGGCCTTGGAAGAAGACTAAGTCACCGCCGTTTTTATCAGTAGCCGCTTTGAAGAAGTGGTTAAAACAAACTTCATACATGCTTGCTGCAGATTGATAAGTTGAAATGTGACCACCTAATTCAAGATCTTTTTTCTGACCACGTAATACCGCCATGATCGCATTCCAACGTACAGCACTACGAATACGACGCTCAATAGCTTTATCACCTGGGTATGCTGGCTGTTCAGAAAGTGGGATGGTATTAACATAAGGGGTTGTTACGCCACCTTTTGCAATGTTCACACCACCATTACGTGCCTGATCAATCACCTGATTGATGATGTAATGCGCACGCTCTGCGCCTTCTGCACGAATTAATGAATCAACAGCTGACAACCAATCCTGTGTTTCAATTGGGTCAATATCGTTTACTAAGGTATCTGACATAGTCTTTCCTTATTTTACTGAGTGAAAATGAAGTTTGGTCATGACCAAACACGAAAATCAAGCTTGTTAATCAATGTTACAAACATTTAACAAATCTTGTAAATTTTAGAAGATTTTTTGCAAGAAAGATAGTAGATTTTCACTGTTCTCATGCATTTCTTCCTGTTATTGCAATACTCCTCACTAAAAGTGCGGTCATTTTTAAAGGATTTTTGGCTTTAAGTTAAAGCATACTTTACATATTGCATTCCCTACCCGCTTTGATCTAAAGTGTTCGTATGCTTTTGAACTTTTTAGAGGACAAAATATGAACACGACAACTCGCTCAATCTTTTCTCATAAACGAATAGCGCTCGTTGCACATGATAGCTGTAAACAAAATCTGCTCAATTGGGTAAAAAAACACAAAGAAGCACTCGCGCCCCATCAACTTTATGCAACTGGTACAACAGGCCATCTATTAGAAAGAGAAACGGGACTCAAAATAGCCTCGCTATTAAGTGGCCCGATGGGAGGCGATCAACAACTCGGTGGACTAATTGCTGAGAAAAAAATTGATATGATGATTTTCTTTTGGGACCCGATGAACGCGGCACCACATGATCCTGATGTAAAAGCGCTCATGCGTATTGCAACCGTCTGGAATATTCCAGTGGCGATTAATCAAAGCACAGCCGATTTCCTATTAACATCAAGTTTATTTGATCAAGAAATCAATATTGATATCCCCGATTATGAAGGATATTTAAAAGCGCGTTTAAATTAACCAAATAAAAAGGAGATAAATCACTTTATCTCCTTTCTGTTTATTTACTCGTTAATTATTTACCCTGCATTGCAGCACTCATGATTAACATAAATAGCACACCTTGAACCTGCTCTTCTGGAATCACTTGACCATTAAGTTTTAATTCACCTTTTTCGAGTACTAAGGCTAGCGTCACATTTTTATCGTTATTCACCACAATATTTTGTGCCGCGGCTTGTTTGGCTTGCTCTTCAATTTTCTCTTTAATCAAAGCTTTATCTTCTTCTGGAGCAAATTGTGTCATGATTTTTTCTGCTGTCGCTTTATCTACATGAATATGCACAGAAAAATCCGTAAATTGTTTATATAAACTCCCTTTCATTAAATCAAATTTCGGATCTTTCGCTAATGCTACATTTAAATCTAATGACACTTTACCTTGATTATCTGAAATTGACACTGGGTTCAGTTTAATTTGAGGCTGATTATTAAAAATAGCCATACCATGATTTTCAACCCATGAACTTAAAATTTCAGATACAACTTCATCATTCACATTTTTATCATCTCTGACTGACTTAAAGACAGTGAAAAGTGCTTCAACCAAAGCATTTGCTGCGTTTGCTTCAATATGATTTAACTCGCTATTGTTAGTTAATTTTCCTAACTCTTTTCCATCTAACACGAATGAATCTACTGCACTTTCACTTTTTAAGTTTACAAAATCACCATTAAGTGAAATATCAGATGTTGCTTTTAAGCCTTTTTCAATAAGAGAGGTCGTTTTTCCAGCATAATCAGTGCTCGTCATTTCGAAGCTTTCAGTAGTATAAGAACCTTTCCCCGTATAAATATAAGCCCATTTTGTAGGATTGAATGAAGCGTCTAATTTCATGCCCTTCATCTTTGTTTTTACTGATTTAACCGCAGTAGCATCCTGGCTACCTTCCCCATCTGCACTATTAGGTCCTAAATCAGCAGTCACTTCATCTAAGGTCATGTCATATTTACCTGCACGATCTTTATCTACATCAAAACCGATGTTGACATTTGACCACGCTATTTTATTTTGTGGAGAATTTGGATCTGTCACTTCCCCTGCGGCTAATTCAACTTTACCTTTTGTTGCTAAGCTATAGCTAGTAGATGCTTGATATTGAATAGGCTTATCTGATTTAAGTAAATCAAATAAAGGTTGTGTGGTTTCATTTTTACCAATCACACCTTGTGCTGAAAACATCGTTGGTACAAAGTTAAATTTTTCCAACTGATTAAGTGGAAATGGACCATGATAAAGTTTAGTTGAAAACGGAATAGTAAATACTTGTCCTTCTTTTGGTAAAGAAATAACTACTTCATCTTCCACTTGAGAAGTAAAGAAACTGCGATCAAATTGCTTATTTTTATAAACAAGATTCACTGAATCTGACAAACCTAAACTTTGGAATTTTTGGTTTGCTAATTCAAGTTGACGTAAATATTCAGTTTGTGCCTTTTCGCCAGTAAACCATGCGCCACCGACACCTACAACACCAAGAGCAACAATGATACCTAATGCTACGGTTGATTTTTTCATTTTGATTCCTTTGCTAATTAATAGATGATTAAAATTGTCAGCAATTTATCATAAAATGAAATTTTTTTCTTATTTTTTCAAAATAATTTTATATTTCCCCCTTGAACTTTGTTCAGCTGGACTTATTTTGTGAAACAAGAACGGAAATGACCGCACTTTAAAAGGAAGAAAAAATTTTAAATCTTGCCTCTTGAAATGCGAAAAAGCATCCACATCTTATTCATCGTAACAATTTACAACGAATTTAAAATTTAATTAGGAGTAACAAAATGGGAAAAATTATTGGTATTGACTTAGGTACAACAAACTCTTGTGTCGCTGTAATGGATGGTGATAAACCACGCGTAATTGAAAACGCAGAAGGCGATCGTACTACCCCGTCAATTATCGCTTATACAAATGATAACGAAATTTTAGTGGGTCAACCGGCAAAACGCCAAGCAGTGACCAACCCGAAAAATACATTATTTGCAATTAAACGTTTAATCGGTCGTCGTTTTGAAGATGCTGAAGTCAAACGTGATATCGACATTATGCCATTTGAAATCACCAAAGCAGACAATGGTGATGCATGGGTAAATGTAAAAGGTGACAAACTTGCGCCTCCACAAATCTCTGCAGAAGTATTGAAAAAAATGAAGAAAACTGCGGAAGATTTCTTAGGTGAGCCAGTGACTGAAGCGGTAATCACTGTTCCTGCATACTTTAACGATGCTCAACGTCAAGCAACAAAAGATGCAGGTCGTATCGCAGGCTTAGAAGTTAAACGTATTATCAACGAACCAACAGCAGCAGCATTAGCTTACGGTTTAGATAAAGGTCAAGGCAACAAAACTATCGCTGTTTATGACTTAGGTGGTGGTACATTCGACTTATCTATCATCGAAATTGATGAAGTAGGTGGCGAAAAAACCTTTGAAGTATTGGCAACCAACGGTGATACTCACTTAGGTGGTGAAGACTTCGATAACCGTGTAATCAACTACTTAGTCGATGAGTTCAAAAAAGAACAAGGCGTTGATTTACGTAACGATCCACTTGCAATGCAACGTTTAAAAGAAGCAGGTGAAAAAGCGAAAATTGAACTTTCTTCTGCACAACAAACTGATGTGAACTTACCTTACATCACTGCAGATGCTACAGGTCCTAAACACTTAAACATTAAATTAACTCGTGCTAAATTAGAATCTTTAGTAGAAGATTTAGTGGCTAAATCACTTGAACCTGTAAAAGTTGCATTAAACGATGCTGGCTTAATTGCATCACAAATTGATGATGTTATCCTAGTGGGCGGTCAAACCCGTATGCCATTAGTACAACAAAAAGTAGAAGAATTCTTCGGTAAAGCACCTCGTAAAGATGTGAACCCAGATGAAGCCGTTGCTATCGGTGCTGCAGTTCAAGGTGGTGTATTAGCAGGTGATGTAACTGATGTATTATTGTTAGACGTAACACCGTTATCTTTAGGTATCGAAACCATGGGTGGTGTGATGACTACCTTAATTGAGAAAAACACGACGATTCCAACTAAAAAATCGCAAGTATTCTCAACAGCAGAAGATAACCAAAGTGCAGTAACCATTCACGTGTTACAAGGTGAACGTAAACAAGCATCAGCAAATAAATCTTTAGGTCAATTCAACCTTGAAGGCATCAACCCTGCTCCACGCGGTATGCCACAAATTGAAGTAACCTTCGATATCGACGCTGACGGTATTATCCACGTTTCTGCGAAAGATAAAGGTACAGGTAAAGAACAACAAATCACCATCAAAGCCTCTTCAGGTTTAAGTGATGAAGAAATTCAAAAAATGGTTCGTGATGCAGAAGCAAACGCTGAAGCAGACCGTAAATTTGAAGAATTAGTACAAGCTCGCAACCAAGCAGATCACCTTGTACACAGCACACGTAAACAATTAGAAGAAGCCGGTGATAAAGTTCCAGCTGAAGATCGTGCAGCAATTGAAAGTGCATTAAGCGATTTAGAAACAGCTGCGAAAGGTGAAGATAAAGCGGCTATCGAAGCTAAACTTCAAGCGCTTGCAGAAGTTGCTCAAAAACTTGTTCAAGTGGCTCAACAGCAAGCTGATGCACAACAAGCTCAAAGCAACAGCAAACCAAATGATGATGTTGTTGATGCTGAGTTTGAAGAAGTGAAAGACAACAAATAATTTCACTTTAATCTAAATCAAAGGGCGTAGCGATACGCCCTTCTGACGTATTTAATACTTAATCTATTATGAATAAACTTGAACAAGAAATTAGAGATAGCATAGCTAAAGTAACTAAAATATTAGGTCATGAAATTTCTAATGATTGCTATAGTTTCAAATTTCTACCTCCTAAACACGAGCCTAATAAACTCCCTCCCAATACTATGGCGATCTATATTTTTAAATATGAAAATATATATCTTAAGATTGGGAAAGTTGGTCTAAATAGTAATTCTAGATTCCAATTCCAACATTATAAAAACTCTCCTCACATTGGTAGTAGCCTGGCTAAGTCCTTGGAAAAAGGAGGTCTAGATGTATTCTCTAAAAAAAGTAGTGATATTAGTACTGAAAACTGGATAAAAGAAAACTGTTATCGTATTGAGATACTAATTAGTGCTAATAAATTTTCTAGCAATAAAAAAGCTTATTTAGCCCTGTCCTTAATTGAATCAATATTACATTATAAATATGCCCCCTTATATGAGGGGAAATATTATGAAAGCAGAAAATAAGGAGTTTTCATAGTCATAGATTTAATATCTATTAAACACTATAAACTTTAAGACTAGAGATTAAATGCATTTAAATGTGCTTAAAATTGCACTTTACTCCCCCAAAAAACAACGCAACCCTAAGGAAAACATAATGGAATTCGAAACAAAATGTCTCCATGCCGGCTATAGCCCTAAAAATAGTGAACCGCGTGTTCAACCAATCGTACAAAGCACCACTTATACTTACGATTCTGCAGAAGAAATTGGCAAGTTATTTGATTTACAAGCAGCCGGTTATTTCTATACTCGCCTAGCAAACCCAACAACAAATGCTGCAGAAGAAAAAATCACGGCACTTGAAGGTGGTGTAGCAACAATGTGTACTGCTTCTGGTCAATCTGCGGTTTTCTATGCGATGTTGAATATTTTAGAAGCAGGCGATCATTTTATTTCCTCTTCTTATGTGTATGGCGGTACTTACAATTTGTTTGCCCATACATTCAAAAAAATGGGTATCGAAGTGACTTTTGTGGATCAAGATTTACCACTTGAAGAACTCAAAAAAGCGATTCGTCCAAATACAAAAGCCGTCTTTGCTGAAACCATTGCAAACCCCGCTTTACGCGTGTTGGATATTGAAAAATTTGCTGCCTTAGCGAAAGCTGCAGAGGCGCCATTATTAGTTGATAACACCTTTGCCACCCCCTATTTTTGTCGTCCAATCGAATTTGGCGCAAACGTGGTCATTCACAGCACATCTAAATATTTAGATGGTCATGCGATTGCCTTAGGTGGCTCAATTACTGATGGCGGTAACTTTAATTGGAATAACGGCAAATATCCGCAATTAAGCACGCCAGACCAAACTTATCATGGTTTGGTTTACACAGAAACCTTTGGCCCTGCGGCTTATATTGTCAAAGCACGCGTGCAATTAATGCGTGATTTAGGTGCTACACCAGCACCACAAAATAGTTTCTTATTAAATGTAGGTATGGAAACCCTCGCGCTTCGCATGCAACGTCATTATGAGAATGCACAGGCTGTAGCCGAGTTTTTAGAAAAACATCCGCAAGTCGTTAAAGTGAATTATCCTGGCTTACCAAGCTCGCCAGATTACGCACTCAAACAAAAATACTTACCGAACGGTTTGTGTGGCGTTATTTCCTTTGAGATTAAAGGTGATAAAGAAACCGCGGCAAAATGGTTAAACGCATTGCAAATGACCTCACGTGAAGTACACGTAGCCGACATTCGTACTTGTGCATTACATCCAGCGACTTCAACACACCGCCAATTAAGTGAAGCTGAATTAGAAAAAGCGGGGATTTCTGCAGGACTTATTCGCCTTTCTTGCGGTATTGAAAATATTCAAGATATTTTAGCTGACTTAGAGCAAGCATTTGCAGCAGCAAAATAAGTCATAAATTAACGAATTTACCCTTGATATTTCTGACTTCGACATTATTTTTATTCTTAGGTATGTTGTTAACGCAATACCATACAATAACAAAATAAAATTTTTTAAATTTATATTTTTAAACGGAAAACGAAAACATTATGGCAAAGAAAGATTATTACGACGTTCTTGGTGTTGAACGTGGCGCAGATGAAAAAGCAATTAAACGTGCTTACAAAAAACTCGCCATGCAATATCACCCTGATAGAACCAAAGGTGATAAAGCCAAAGAAGAAAAATTTAAAGAAATCCAAGAAGCCTATGAAATTTTAGGTGATAAAGAAAAACGCGCCGCTTACGATCAATACGGTCATGCAGCCTTTGAACAAGGTGGCATGGGAGGCGGTGGCTTCGGTGGCGGATTCAGCGGTGCTGATTTCGGTGATATTTTTGGAGATATGTTCGGTGATATCTTCGGCGGTGGCGGACGAGGTCGTCAGCGTGTAGTACGCGGTGAAGATTTACGTTATGACATCCAAATTACGTTAGAAGAAGCCGTAAAAGGTACAACCAAAGATATCCAAATTAATACCCTTGCTCACTGTGATAGCTGCGATGGTACTGGCGCAGAAAAAGGATCAAAAGTTGAGACATGCCCAAGCTGTCATGGTTCAGGTCGTATTCGTCGCCAACAAGGTTTCTTCGTAACTGAAGCGGTTTGTCCTACTTGTCATGGTTCTGGTAAGAAAATTGAAAAACCATGTAAAAGCTGCCATGGCGAAGGTCGTGTTCACAAGAAGAAAAATCTTTCCGTTAAAATCCCAGCAGGTGTGGATACCGGCAACCAATTACGTTTAAGCGGCGAAGGTGCAGCGGGCGAAAATGGTGCACCAGCAGGTGATTTATATGTGGTTATTCATGTTAAAGAACATCATATCTTTGAACGTGATGGCAATAACCTCTACTGCGAAGTGCCAATCAGTTTCTCAATGGCTGCGTTAGGTGGTGAAATCGAAGTTCCAACCTTAGACGGTAAAGTGAAACTCAAAATCCCTGCTGAAACCCAAACAGGCAAACTCTTCCGTATGCGTGGTAAAGGGGTGAGCTCTACTCGTAGCGGCTACGCAGGCGATCTCATTTGTCGCGTAGTGATTGAAACACCAGTGAACTTAAATAAAGAACAAAAAGAATTATTAGAAAAACTGGAAGAAAGTTTGAAAGGACAAAAATCGCATAGTCCGAAATCTTCAAGCTTTTTAGACGGTGTGAAGAAATTCTTTGATAACTTAGGTAAATAAACCTAAACAAAAAGTGCGGTCAATTTTAAAACTTTTTTGAAATTGACCGCACTTTTACTTTATACGACTGAAATGGCTTTTATTTGTACATAAACATCCATGCCTTGAGCAAAATGTAATTCATTAAATGCCCATTTACTGATACTTGCCCAAACTTTATGCCCTTCCACCAACACCGCAATATCAATGCGATTCTCTTGCGGAACAATTTGTACAATTTGCCCCCGTAAGATATTACGAATGCTCGTTTGCTCTGGCTTGCTGAGAGTGAGTGATACATCGGAACTATAAATACAGACACGCACTTTTTCATTCGCTTGATGATGCACTTCGTTAATCCAAAGCTGTTGTTCGCCTAAAGAAAGTGCGGTCATTTTATAGGTTGGATTATGTAAATATACTGGCAACGCCAACACACTACTCTGCTCCGATTCACCTTTCCAAGGGGCAAATAACGGACTGTTCCAGACATTTTCTAAGGTATCATAGGCTTTCACTTTGCCGTTTTCCATCAGCACAACGCGATCGGCCAAGCGTAATAATTCGTCCAAACTGTGCGTCACATATAAAATCGGCACATTAATTTCTTTAGATAAACTTTCCAGATATTGCATAAGCTCACGTTTGCGAGGCACATCTAAAGCTGAAAGCGGTTCATCCATTAATAAAATATCAGGATCTGTTAATAAAGCTCGCCCAATCGCTATACGTTGTTTTTCGCCACCCGATAAAGTAATCGGATAGCGTTTGAGCAACGGTTCAATACCAAGTAGCTGGACAATATAGTCAAAATCTTCACGACTGACATGCTTCATGCCATAACGCAAATTACCTTTGACATTGTAATGCGGAAATAAACGAGCATCTTGGAATACATAACCAATTTTGCGTTGGTGCACAGGGAGATTCTCACCGTTCTCCACATCGACCAAAGTGCGGTCATTTAAACGAATAAATCCTTGATCGGGATGAGTTAAACCACTCACTAAATTAATCAATGAGGTTTTACCCGAGCCTGACAAACCAAAAATAGCCGTCACACCTTGAGTTGGCAATTGCAGATCCGCACGTAAGGTCAGGCGACCTAATTGTTGTTGTACATTAATGTGTAGCATCGCCCTGCCCCAATTTTTTCTGCATCCGTTTGCTCAATGCTTCGGAAAGCAATAAGGAAATTAATGAAAGGATCACCGCAAACAAGCAAAGTCGTGCAGTTTGTGCTTCCGCACCTGGCGTTTGGATAAATGAATACATCGCTAAAGGAATGGTTTGGGTTTCCCCCGCAATATTAGATACGAAGGTAATGGTTGCCCCGAATTCCCCTAAAGAGCGAGCAAAACCTAATACTAAACCCGCCAATACACCAGGGAGAGAAAGAGGTAATGTGATTGTAAAAAAGACTCGCCAAGGCGAAGCGCCAAGCGTTTGTGCGGCTTGCTCTAATTTAAAATCAATGCTTTCCAAAGAAAGACGAATCGCCC
>OGKM01000592.1_pt1 | contig 15947 bp, 9 predicted proteins | sample 1572501 | NCBI WGS metagenome assembly OGKM01 (sample SAMEA2582154, study PRJEB24529) | metagenome | biome: Human gut stool | place: China | collected 2011
TAACTGTGTAGGTAATCTTCTTACCATTAGCATAAGCAGCTAGGTTGTCAAAACTATATTGCCAGTTATCACTAGCGCTTACCGTCTTACTTGCGACTTGTTGACCATTGGCCAATAAGTTCACTGTGATTGAACTTGGGCGGATTCCATCTTGATTGTTGTTATCGTTCCAAGTCTTTGTTCCAGAAACTGAGGTTTTCTCAATCTTATCGATAATTTTAATAACGGCACCTTTTGAATCAAAATTTGTAGAAGTTACGATTACCGTATCTGCTAATTGATATCCCTTAGGTGCACTGACCTCTTTCAATTGGTAACTATCACGTAACAACCCATAGATAGTGCCCTGTCCTGAGGAATCTGTTGTGATAGTTCCTACAACTTCTCCAGTTGACTGTCGAATTACATCGAAGATAGCGCCATGTAATGGATTACCAGATTCATCCACCTTATTTATTGTTAAACTATAGTTATATCCGTTTGCAGTACCGTTTGCCTCTTGATAATATACTGTATTAGTGTACTCGTTCACCTTATGATTATTATATGAATAACTTGATGAGTTTTTAATTTGTTCTCCGTTAATCAATCTATGAGATGGTTTTACCTTATAGGTAATAAGGAACCCCTGAGTGATACTACCAAGATTTACAGAAAAAGTTGAGCCATTAAATTGAGGGGTATAGTTTTGGGTTACTTCTCTATAGTTGGCCAATGACCAATAGTTATTAGCATCCTTAACCCAAGTTCCAGTTGCGATTTTTATGCTTGACTCTTCGTAATTAACTCCAACAGAATGAAGAATATCATTGATAATAACATTATTCCGTTTAGAGTTGGTTGTATTTACAATAATACGATAGTTGATTTCATCATTATCATAATTCATCCATCCATACTTATAGAAGTCAATATTACTATCGCCCCTATTAACCTTATAGTTAATACCAGTGCTGTCAATAGTAACTATATTCCCATTTATTTTAATTGTTGCAGGAAGTATCGTATCTTTCTTCACCTTTTCTGTATCAGCCATTATTTGCATATTAATGTGGCCAGTAACATCATCATGTGTATCTACATAATCTGTATACGTTAAGACCAGCGTCTTTTTTTCTTTATTAATAACTGCACTGGCAACCGTAGTCTTCCCATCAGGGGCATAGACATTAAATGATTGATCTCTAGAAAAATCCAACTCATTAGGAAGTGATATCGTTGTATAGTCTCCAGATCTTGCCGAGTTGGGAACAGAAAAATCAAAAGAGAATTCTGTGGTTCCTCCGCCTGAAATTTCCTTAGTTGATGACCTCTGATTGGTAATCGTAATATCAACGCTGGTTCCTTTATTATATGCAGACGGGGAACTATTATTCTCGGAAACTGACGGGCTTTGATTAGTATTAACCTCACTATTAGAAGTTGAGTATTGGCTATTACTTATATGATTAAGGCCCTCCTGCATCGACTGATTATTATTAGCTGGTGCTCTCGGTTGTGCTTCTGTATTAGTAACTTGCTTCTGAGAAATCTGATCGTCAGAAGGATTAGTATTATCTGTAGTATTACTATTAACAGAATTCTTTTGTGGTTCTTCCTGTTGATTAACAACATTCCCGGATCCCGTGCTGTTCTGAGTAATACTTGTCTCGTTATCAGCATGTACAGCCACACCATTATTAGATGATATCCACATTGATCCTAATAACGAAAATAAAACTAGTCCCGATATAAATAAAAGTTGACGATGTCTAGATTTATTATTGCTCATACTGTTACCTCCTTTTTTATTCTTTACGTGTAATGCTAGTGTTCATTACACATTCTTATATTACCATGTCTTATAAAATACTTCACATTTTGTTTACCAATTATTAACATAATATGTACTCGGGGATTAGTGCTGAAAAAAGTATTTAATATATTAATTGATTGGGTTTCTATTAAAACAGTCTTTTCAGTGGAATCTCCAGCTAACCATTGGATGATCTCCTGTAAAGCGTTCTAACGTTTTACTTCGGCACTCGGAATATTACTAATCACCATTTTGAGTTCTCAAATAACAGTATTAAGCAGCTGATTAGACTTAGCTCTGCCAGGAGAATGAGCTTTTGTACTGTAGCATCGGTATGTTTCTCGCAAATCACAGACAGACTCTGTAAAAAATTTATTAATATCAGTTCCTTTTGTTAATAAAATAAGGATTATAATTACATAAGATATCTTTAAATTTGGAGTAAATTTCATGCAGTCTAAACAATACGTAACTGGAATCGATGGCGTCAGGGCGCTGGCCGTGCTTGGCGTGATCATCTATCACCTGTTGCCGACAACCTTGCCGGGCGGCTATCTGGGCGTACCGCTGTTTCTTTTGATCTCAGGATATTTCGTGACCTTGCAACTGGTGCGTCAAATGGATCAAACAGGTGGCATTCGATTGACGCAATTCTATCTCAAGCGGCTGCGCAGGCTCTATCCGGTATTGATTGTTATGCTGGCAGTTACGACGGCCTACATTACAGTATTCGCCCGTGATCTATTACACAACATCAAGAGTACGATCATTACCAATCTGCTCTGGGTCTATAATTGGTGGGAGATTGGTCACGGACAGTCATACTTTGACCGTTTTAATAGTGAGTCGCCGTTCACGCATCTGTGGACCTTAGGCGTGGAGGCACAATTTTATTTCTTGTGGCCATTGATCTTGTTTTTGCTGTTTTTGGTCTTGAGAAAACGCACGCGTATTAAATGGACCGTTTTTATCCTGGCCGTTGCCTCAGCAATTGAGATGGCCGTCTTATTTGATCCAAATAATCTGAACCGCGTCTATTATGGAACTGATACGCGGGCCTTTTCGCTGCTTTTGGGTTCCTGGCTGGCGCTGTGCTGGCCGATCGATCATCTAAATGCCAAATTGACGACGCAGGCCGCCAAAATTTTGGATGGGGTTGGGATCGGTACGCTTTTGATTACGCTGCTGGGCTTTTTTTCCTTACCAGGGCAGAGCAGCTGGACCTATCGTGGGGGTATGTTTTTCTATAGTTTGATCGGGATGCTTTTAATTGCGACCGTGGTTCATCCCGGCAGTCATATGAATCGGTGGCTGACCAATCCGATTTTTGCCTGGATCGGTCAGCGTTCATATGGTATCTATGTCTATCAGCTGCCGGTAATGGTCTTTTATGAGCGAGTAGTTGAGATTGGCCAGCATCCATTGCTCAATGCACTGATTGAATGTGGGTTGATCATGGTGATCAGCGAGCTTTCCTATCGTTTTGTTGAACAGCCATTGGCCCATTATCAATGGCGTCATCTGCCAAACAGCATTCGACACTGGATCGATTTTAAGATGCACGACTGGCGGCAATGGTTCAAGATCGGCCCTGGTGTGATCATCTGCTTTATCGCTCTGTGTGGATTGATGCTGCCGAGTCGACCGATTAAAAAGAGCGCGGAACAGACCCGGATTGAAAAAAGCAAGCAGGCCACCGCGCAGAAAAATCAACAAATTGCCAAAGGAAAAACGACTAAAGTTAACGTCAACAGCAAGTCGCTGCAGAAAAAATACGGTTTGACCTCAGCTCAGCTAAAAGCCGCTTCACAGCTTAAGATCACGGCAATTGGGGACTCGGTAATGGCGGATGCCTCCCGGGATATTCAAGAAATCATGCCGCATGCCTATGTTGATGCTGAAGTTGGTCGTCAGGGCAATGCCACGCCTAGAGTCATTAAAGATCTCAAGGCAAAAGGCCAGCTGCAAAAGATCGTGATTCTAAACCTTGGAACCAATGGCGCAATGAATACACAGACAATTGATGATATCTTAAATGCAATCGGCAGCGATCATCAGATATATTGGATTACGCCGCACGTACCAACGCGGGACTGGGAACAGACGGTTTGTGATCAGATCAAGCAGACTGCCAAGCAGCACAGCAATGTGCACGTAATTGACTGGAATCAAGCTGCTAACAATCATGCTGAGTGGTTTGGTCAGGATAAGGTGCATATGAATGAACAGGGAAATGTCTATTTTACTTCTCTGCTTATTAAAATAATTTTAAAAGTGAATAAGAAATAATCTGTTTTTAAATAAGGTTAGTAGGAGATTAAAATGGATTTTTATACTTATAGTTATTTGCAAACTCATCAGTAAACTATTACTGTGGTAAGTTACGGAATAATATTAGGAGCCTTATTATTAATTCTGTACTACTTATTGCGATACCTTCATCATCGTTTAATAACCCGGTATCGGGATCTGAGCATAGTTTTTCTGTTATTTACTCTAATTCTTTTAGGAACTCAAATTGAACAACTAACCTATGTACACAAAAACCAATGGCAATCTAGTCAAATCCTTCCTTTTATTGAAGCGGTTGCACAAGACCACAATCTTAGTAAAAACCAGGTAATGGTTAATCAAACGACCCTTAACAACGGGATGCTAATCCGGTTTAAAGGATATGATTATCAACTTCAGTTAAATAATGATCATAATAGTTATACACTACAACGGGCCCACATTATTAACCATAAAGTTTATGTGCATAATCAGAAATAAGCGATTATTATATAGTAAGTAGTAGATAATATTTAGAAAGGAAAGACCATATACTTATATAGTAAATAATAGGTATGTATATTCTTATTGCAATTAAATTCATCTTAGGAACCATGGTTATGATACTACAAATCAACTTATCAGGGAAAGTCGATTTTGCAGTTAATACACCTCTAAATCAGATCCAAAATTATATTTTGGGAGGAATTATCGGAGGGGTTATTTATAATAGCTCGATAACAATTATTCAATTTATGATTATCCTGCTAATATGGTCCTTGATAGTAATGATAATCAAATATTTACGGAATCAGAGCCTCCTTTTTCGACAATTAGTGGAGGGGGTCATCCGGTTATCCTAATTCATAATGGCCAATTATGTGTAAGTAATTGTATATATGTAGGACTATCAGCTGATCAATTAATGGCTCAATTAAGAACGCAAGCAATTGATAATATCAAGCAGGTTAAATCCGCATTAATGGAGCAAACAGGACATATAACAATCTTAAAGAACTCTAAAGAGGATCTCCATTTTCCATTAATTACTGATGGGAAAGTAAATATAGACGTTCTGGAGGTCCTAAATCATGATGAGAATTGGCTAATGAAACAGTTAACATGTCAGGGTTTTGCAGGTGTAGAGGAAATTTTTTAGCAGAATATTTGGATGAAGAATTAAAAATAACACCATATCCAACTTCTCATTAAAATAATGGTACTTAATTAAAGGGGCAAATCGATCTCATTTCACTGGTTTTGCTGAACCTGACATGGGGCTTCATGACTGAGAAATATGGTCCTACAGTAATGAGGCCGAAAGGAACGGCAATCGGCCATTGCTGACGGTAGCGCCTGTAACCCTAGTAACCCGCCTAATGGATTCAATAACCTTTAACAATGTAAATAATAGATTGTGAATAGTAAATAGTGAATTGTAGATTGTAAATGGTAGATTATTTACGGTTAACAAAAGCTGATATATAGGTACTTTCAGCTACACTTAACAAACTTCTACAACGTAAATAGTGAATTATGTATTGTGAATAGTGAATAATCAACGATAAAAGATTAATTTCAGATCGGTTCTACTCTAGCTCAATCAACCTGGCTTATTTTTCATGATTTCAGAAATTTTTAGAGCTTTTTTCATACATAGACGCTTATTGTCCGGACTGGTTGATAAAATAAAAACTGAGGTGAGGAATCATGTATGACTATCGAAAAGACATAATTGATATTATAAAAGGTACTAATCCAAGCGTTGAAGGCATTGAAGCCGTTCAGTCGATCGTGAACCTGCTGCGGCATCAGTCTGGCTATCAGAATCCGATGAGCAGCGGATTGCCAAGTGAGTCTGAAAACGGCACTGAGACGATGGGGGCGCGTGAAACGGGATCTCCGTCAGACACGGCAATTCAGCAGAATGAAATAAACGAGGATGAAATAAACGAGGCAGTTGAAGACAACCAAGAAACTGAGATGGCTGAAAATGAAGAGAACGCGGAAACGCAGGATGAGCAGGAAGAGACACCAGTTTCGGACGCGGCAGCTCTCGCGGAAAACCCGGCTGAGAAGCGCGATGGCTTGACGCTGGCTCAGTATGATGCGATCCATATCTTCAAGTCGATCATGGAGACAACTGCTAACGAGCTGCGCAGAGTGGTCAAGGATTCAGACTATCAGCCATCGTTTGGCACGCTTAAGAAGAATCTCGAGGAATGCCATTACAATCTGGGTGCTGAAGACAACGCGATGACCAACACGTACTATCTGATCGCGTCGCAGCAGCTGAAGCAGACCCGGCAAACATATAAGGACATGCTGACCGGTAAGGAAGACACCAGTCGGCTGATCGAGCACCTGATCGCGGCTGGCGTTAATCTGGCCAAGGAAACCGACGATGCTTCCAAGCTGACCGCATTTCAAGAAGCAGTTGCTGAAGCGCAAACGGATGGGCTGATCAAAGAGGAGACGGTTCAACGATTTGACGCGCTGTTGCGGGAGCGGACAAACGCGACGGACAAACGAACCGCTGAACTCGCTAAGGAACCCGAAACGGCTGACCAGGGCAAGACTGATGAAAAGCCAATCGAGAAGCCTAAAGTAGCTGAAACAGTTAAGGCCAATGAAGAGGCAGTTCAGGTGTCTGCCAAGAACGAAGCCGATACGGAGCCGGTTTTGCCAGCGCGTTCTCAATCAGAAACGGAGCCGTCGTTCGCCGAATTGCTTGAGCAGTCGTCGGTGTTTGATCTGAACCAGGGCGAATACGTCGTGCAGCGCCGCCTGGCTGGGGCCCAGCTGTTGGATGCCTATGGTCAGCAGGCGTTTTTCATCAGTGAGAAAACGATCCGAATGCTGAATCTGCAGGACGGCGATATCGTTCTGGCTGATGGCGATCCTTATCACTCATTATCTAAGGCGTATATTAAGCGGGTTACGGACCACCTGGATCTCGACTATGATCCGATTGAAGCATTCCAACAAGCCATAGTCGAAAGCAAGGATGGCGAGCTGGTCGTTACCCACAATATCTATGGAAAGCGGCTGAAGGTTAATGGATCCAAGGTTACCTATCACGTCAAGGATGACCGCATTCGGTTCATGGTACAAGAAGGCGATATCGTGGATCTGGCCTGGTACGCCAACGATGACGACGCCCAGGACAGCATGACGATTCGCTGGGTCTACCCCCTTGAAGATGACAGTCAGCCAGCAGAAAAGGCGCCAAAACCGAAGTCAGCGGAAAAGAAGCCCGCTAAAAAGGAAAAGAAACATTTGGCGTTCGGATTAAGCAAGCAGATCTTTGGCAGCATGCAGCAGGGAGCTCAAGACGCCAAGAAGCTGAAGGTCGATCTGAAAGGACAAAAAGTCGGCATCGCAATCGGCAATGGTCAAAACGGCGAGATTCTGAAAGCTACAGTTAAGGCCTGCAATGGGGATCCACGGCTGATCAACGCGTTCGCCGGCAAGAGCAAGAAGATCGAAAAGGCGGTCAAGAATCTTGATATGGTGATCATGATCAAGTCCTACGCGAACCATCCAACGTCTTGGTCGCTTGCTAAGGCCTGCAAGAAGTACGGCGTCAAGTTTGCCGTCAGCAACAAGATGTCGACGCAGTCCTTCTGCCGCGCGCTGTATCGAGCTGAAAACAACCTGCCGTCCGATGAGCAGAGTGGTCAGGAGATTGAGTACCCAATGGGATAAAATAGGCGATTAGACTAAAAAATCTTCAGTCATAACGGCTGAAGATTTTTTAGTAATTCATAATATGATTAAATCTACTGTGTAATTAGTTTGCCTTGAACTAAGAGATTTTGTAGCTCACGTTCAGTCTGTACGTGCCGAAGTTTGCTTAACCAACTGTCGTCTTGAACGCTGCGTAGTAAATTAGCTAGCAGTTCTAAATGTTTCTCTTGATCTATAGGCGCTAAACCAACGACGAAATTGATGTCTTTTTTTGAATTATCAATGCGAAAGGGCGTCTTGAAGTACGTAAAGTTGATACCCAGTCGATTAACACCTGCATTATAGGAGGCATGGGCTAAAAGGATGCCTTTACCGATTGCCATATAGTCACCATGTTCTTTGGTTAGTTTGACGATTTGATCAATATAACGTGGTTGAACTGTACTGTCATCTACTAGGGGTTGCATTGAGACTCTTACTGCGCTTTCCCAGTCCATTGGTTCGCGAATCAGCTTAACGTGCTTTTCCAATAATGGATCTTGTAGTCCCGCTTTGCTTTCAGCAGATGGCTTTTTGAAGTAGCTACGCAGAGCCTGCTCTAAGCTTTGAGGATCAACGATACGAGCATAGTTCGCGATAATATCCATAATGGAGGATACTTTAATTTGAGAAAAATTACTTGAGAGATTGAATGTTGTAAATCCTGAATTTTGTAACTGATAGTCGATATGTTCCCAATCTGAGTTATTGGGGATGACTGGGACGGTTAATACTGGACATTCTTTTTGAGGTAGACTGGTCGTACTGAGAACGAGTTTGATGTTTTTTAGGGAACAATTTTCGTATTGAAAAATATTGTATGGTCCTACAAATCCAACATTGGGATAGCGCTGTCTAAGCTGTGTGAGTAGTAACTGCGAGGTGCCAATTCCACTGGAACATACAACCAATACTTCACTAATAGGGGTTGGTGGCAGGACAGTCTGACTTGAACTACGCATTGCTCCACTGAAGTAGGCGGTGATAAGTGCTATTTCATCTTCAGAAAGGGTAGAATTTACAAATTTATTGAAGGGAGCAACTGCTATTCTAGTGAGCTCAAATGTTTCACGATAGTTGGTTTTCATTCGTTCCAACAGCGGATTGTGGTATCGAATGTTAAATTTTACGCGACAGTAGGTTGATGCCAGATGAGCTGTTAGATTTTCATTTAGACTTCCGACCTCAGCAGGCAACTTAACGCCAGCTTTTTGATTGAATCTTTGAATGACTTTTGTGGTAATCGGTTGAATCTTTTTGATTAATGGGCTGTTTAGATTTATGTGCTGAAATGCTTGAGTATTGACGATTTTTGAGATGTATCGTGACTCCATTTGATTCTCAACACCATAGTCTTTTAAAAGTTGTGTTGCCCAGTCATAGCTAAACGATTGGTCTGCTTCAGCTTTGTCTGCAGTAAGGCGGTAGCTTTGATTTTCAATTCTAGATAGTAGCCATTGTAGGTATGAATTTAAAATGCTATTTGAATCATCTGTAAGGATATTACCGGTAGCTTTTTCGAAGAGTTGCAGATGTTCAGATATACGAGAATCACTTGATGGCTGAAAGAAAGGGGATATTAATTTCAGTAGACTCTGAAGATGTTCGAATACCCAACTGCGCTGTACGGTTTCATCCCCTACGATACTTTTACCAGATTTAAAATTCTTTATAAACAATTCATTTGGCAAAGTAACTGCAATTTCGTTGAGGTCTTTGATGATTGTATTTTTACTAGTATTAAAGATGTGCGTTAGCTGATTGAGTGAAGTTGTATCACGTGAGATAAGGAAAAATATTTCAGTAAGTTGACGTTGATTCTTCGCTAATTTGCTAAACTGCGGAAAACTATCAAAAAAACTGGCGAAATCTGTTACGGTTTCGTCTTTTTTATATTTTCCAGCCAATTGTTGGCGAGTTTCATCAGGAAGAAGATAACCAATGCCACGAATATTCTCAATTTCATATAATCCCTCCGCATCAAGCTCTTTATTGACGTGTTTGATGACATAGAAAATACTGCGATGTGAAAGATGCAGCTTATTTTCAAGAGTTTTTAAAGAAACAACAGACGGCGAATTTAAAAGCTCAAGTAACATTTCGTTTCCGTGTCTAACATGGCTAAACTCTATCAATGCTATTCCTCCGAACATAATTTAATTATCTGGTTCATTTTTGCACAAATTCAAGTTACATTATTGCACTTGTGAGAAGATTGTCAATTCAATATTATGAAACCGTAAACAAAAGGAAATGAGGTGATCAAGTGGCATTGGATCTGTTAAATAAACAAACCGTTCAAGTTATAGATGGTAGTAATCTAAGCTGGCAAGATGCAATTCGTAAAGCATCACAACCATTAATCGATAATGGGACGGTTGGTAATGACTATGTTGATTCAATGATTGACGTCGTTGAAGAAAAAGGACCATATATCAACATCGGACCCAATATTGCACTTGCGCATGCAAGACCGAGTTCTAGTTGCAAAAAAATAGGTTTAGCTTTAATGAAAACAAATCATGTAGTTAACCTAACTGATGACAAACATCCAGTTACGTTATGGTTCGTTTTGGCAGCAACTGATAGCAACAGTCACTTAGGAGTTATTCAAAAGCTTTCTGAAGTTTTGATGAATGGTGAAAACGTGCAACGGTTATTGAGAGCAACGACGGTTGATGAGATATTGCGAGTTTTTAAATAGCTGAAAGGGGAAAATATCATGAAGTTTGAAGCATTGTGCCAAAGTGGCTTGGGTAGTAGTTTTATGGTTCAGATGAACATTCAAAATCTGCTAAAGCAAGAAAATGTTAAGGAAGATATTCAAGTAGATCACTCTGATATCGGTAGTGCAACGCCTGACCAAGCTGATTACTTTTTCTTAGATCCTACTCTTGAAACCTCTGCAGGAAATCTTCCCAAAGATCGACTAATTATCTTGAACAGTTTGGTTGATCCAAACGAACTTAAAGAAAAGGTCAACGCTATTTTGGACAAAGAAGGCATCGAGCATAGCTAAAGACAGGTTTAGTGGCTCACCGATTTAGTTTTTAAAGATATGTAGTTAAGCAATTATTCAATAAATGAGCCGCTTTGAAGATGGAACGGAGGAAATAACTATGAATGGAATATTGAATCTATTTGTCAGTATCGTTCAAAGTCCTGCCATGTTGGTTGGTTTACTTGCGGTATTGGGACTAATTTTACAGAAGAAAAAGGCTACTGAAGTTATTCAAGGCGGGATTAAGACTTTTGTTGGCTTCTTAGTACTTACAGGTGGTGCAGGAATTTTAAGTAATGCTTTGACACCTTTTGCCAAAATGTTTAAGTTTGCTTTACACGTACAAGGGGTTGTACCAAGTAACGAAGCAGTGGTTGCCATTGCTTTAGTTAAGTATGGTTCTGTTACTGCTTTAATTATGTTGGTTGGTATGATTGTCAACATTTTATTGGCTCGTTTTACAAAATTTAAGTATATCTTCTTGACTGGTCAAGCAATGCTTTACGTTTCATGTCTTGCTGCTGTTATCTTGGTTAGTGCAGGTATGGGATCAGGTTGGCAAACGATTCTGCTTGGTGGTTTGTTTGAAGGTACTTTGTTGACTGTTACGCCGGCATTATGTCAGCCATTTATGAGAAAGATTACTGGTGGTGACACAGTTGCTATGGGACATACCGGCAATATTGGCTATGCAATTGCTGGTTGGTGTGGCAAGCTCTTCGGCAATTCAAAGCACAGTACTGAAGATATTGAATTTCCAAAAGCTTTAGGATTTTTGCGTGATTCTACTGTTTCTATCACTTTACTGATGGGGATTGTATATATCGTTCTTGCAATTGTTGCAGGACCACATTTTGTTGAGACTAGATTGAGTGCTGGTACTAATTACATTATTTATGCCTTTATTCAAGCTGGTACTTTTGCAGCTGGCTTTGCAGTTGTTTTGCAAGGTGTTCGTCTGATTTTGGCTGAAATTGTTCCAGCCTTCCAAGGTATTGCTATGAAGTTAGTTCCAAATTCAAAACCTGCTTTGGACGTTCCAATCATTTTCCCATATGCTCCAAATGCTGTTTTGCTGGGTTTCTTTGTAAGTTTCCTTGTAGGTACTATTTCAATGTTCATTATGGTTGGTATGCACACTACGGTTATTATCCCAGGTGTTGTTGGTCACTTCTTCTGCGGTGCTGCAGCTGCTATTTATGGTAATGCATTTGGTGGTCGTCGTGGTGCGGTTATTGGTTCTGCTGTAAACGGATTGCTGATTAGTTGGTTACCACTTTACATCCTGCCGGTTCTTGGTGATCTTAAGATGGCTGCTTCAACTTTTGCTGATACAGATTACCTAATTCCAGGGATCTTGCTTGGTAAATTAGGATCATTTGGTTCTGTTGCTCTGACTTGTGGGATTATCGGCTTTACTGTTGTCGTTATCTTAGTCAGTGTATTGATGAAGTCGCCAAAGCAAGCTGAAAACAAGTAGTGATTAGGCTTTTAATACCAATTTTGATAGCTGCTTAGCTCCAGCATTAGTGCTGGGTAGCTATTTTTTTACCCAAAAATGGAGGATAACCATGGAGAAACAAGAAATGCGAGCAGTTGATGCACTGCGGTTCTTAAGTGTTGATATGATTCAGAAAGCCAACAGTGGACACCCCGGTGTAGCTATCGATGCTGCACCAATGGCGTATGCATTGTGGGAAAAAGTTATGAATTTTAATCCGAATGATGAGAAGTGGTTGAACCGAGACCGCTTTGTTCTGTCAGCAGGACACGGATCCTCTTTGTTATATAGTTTGCTTTACTTCAATGGATTTGGGTTAACAATTGATGATGTAAAGCAATTCCGTCAATTAGGCTCTAAAACGCCTGGACATCCTGAATATGGATGGACAGCTGGGGTGGATGCAACTACTGGTCCGTTGTCTCAAGGACTTGCAATGTCGGTCGGAATGGCTTTGGCTGAAAAGCACATGGCGGCTATCTATAATAAACCAGGCTATAACGTAATCGATCACTATACGTTTAGCTTAATTGGTGATGGTGATTTGATGGAGGGGTTGAGTGAAGAAGCGCTTAATATTGCCGGTGATAAAGGCCTAAACAAGCTGATTGTGCTTTATGATTCAAATGATGTTTCTCTGGATGGCCCTCTTAGTTTGAGTACGAAAGAAAATGTCAAGGCACGAGTAGAAGCTGCTGGTTGGGATTATAGTCGAGTTGAGAACGGCAATACTGATGTTGATGCGATAATTAATGCCATCAATACCGCTAAGAAGACTGATATGCCATCTTTGATTGAAATAAAAACCACGATTGGCTATGGAGCTCCCGGTGCCGGCACGCATAATGTACATGGAGCTCCTCTTGGTGAAGAGGGTATCAAAAAAATGCGTGATTTCTATGACTGGAATCTTGCACCTTTTGAGTTTACTGATGAAATTCAAAAGTATTTTGATGAAGCGGTAAAAGCAAAGAAGCCAAGCTATGACGCGTGGCAAAAAATGTTTGCTGAGTACCAAGAAGAGTATCCGGAAGAGGCAACTCGGCTTAAAACAAGCGAACTTAATATGGATGACATTACAACCAGTTACAAACCAGGTGATGAGGTAGCTACGCGAGTCGCCAGTTCTGAGATTTTACAAAAAGTAGCCGAGAATAATCCACAGTTCTGGGGTGGTGCTGCTGATCTGGCATCATCTAATAAAACCTATCTTGCGGATGATGGCGATTTTACCAAGGAAAATCCATCTGGGAGAAATGTATTCTTTGGTGTTCGAGAATTCGGAATGGCTGCAGCGGTTAATGGTATGAATCTGCATGGCGGGAATCGAGCTTATGGAAGCACGTTCTTTGTATTTACGGATTATCTCCGGGCAGCGGTTCGTTTGGCAGCTATTATGCATTGCCCATCTATTTTTATTGGATCACATGACTCGATTGCGGTTGGTGAGGATGGTCCAACTCATGAACCAATTGAACAGCTTTCCAGTTTTCGTGCAATGCCAGGTTTAAATTTGGTTCGTCCAGCTGATGCAAATGAAACCTTAGCTGCCTGGAAATTGATTGCTAAGACGACTAATCGCCCAACTATGCTTGTTACATCACGGCAAAAACTTCCTGTTCTGGCTGAAACTGTTGATGCCCCGGTTGAAAGAGGTGCATATATTGTATCTAAAGAAGAAGGAGAACAGCCAGATGGTATCTTGATTGCAGCTGGTTCTGAAGTTTCATTGGTATTGCAAGCGCAAAAACTTCTTAAAGAAAAAGGCAAGGACGTTCGAGTAGTATCAATGCCGTGCATGAACCTATTTAAAGAGCAGGATGATCAATACAAAGAATTAATTTTGCCGAGTCAGATTGAAAAGCGAATGGCTGTTGAAATGGGCGCATGTCAAAGCTGGTATGAGTTTACTGGCCTGCACGGCAAAGTTATGGGTATCGACCGGTTTGGCGCCAGTGGTAAGGGCTCTAAGGTAATTGAGAAGTATGGGTTCACACCAGAGCATGTAGCTGAAGAGTTTATGAAAATGTAGATAAGGCGGTGATGTGTTGGCAGACTAAACAATGAAACTTAAAATTTGAACCCTAAATCCAGACATCCCTCTATTGCTATAAATTTAATCCTTTTGAAGAGACTGGGATCCCAGCCTCTTTTTGTTTAGTTGAGTGCTATCACATTCGTCTTTGAGAAATGGGAGGAGAAGACTATGTCGCAAATCATTAAAGGAATTGCCGCCAGTGACGGTATTGGAATTGCTAAAGCACATACCCTTGCAGAACCTGATTTAAGTTTTGAAAAAAAGCGGATTAACGATCCGGTTGCAGAGTATCAACGGATTGAGGATGCTTTTGAACAGTCGATCTCAGAACTGGCTGCTATCAAGCAGAACGCCAAGAACCGTTTGAGCGATGAAGAACTGGAAGTCTTTGACGCGCACATCGCTATTCTGTCCGACCCAGAAATGAAGAGTCAGATCAAAGATGAAATTGAAAGTCAGCACGTTTCCGCCGAAGAAGCCATGACGGACGTGACGACTAATTTTGCCAACGTCCTGGCCGCTATGACCGACAACAAGTACATGCAGGAACGGGCCGCTGACGTTAAAGTCATCTGTTGGGCAAGCAGCTGCCAGACATCGCCTCCATCAGCGAGCCGGTCGTAATCATTGCCAAGGAGATCACCCCATCCGATACCTCGCAGATGGATGCCAAATTCGTCAAGGGGCTGGCAACCGATCTGGGCGGCCGGACCAGTCATGCGGCAATCATGGCGCGGACATTGCGGATTCCAGCCGTGGTAGGCTCCGAAAACGTTACGAGTTCGGTTAAGAGTGGCGACATGGTAATCGTTGACGGTCTGCACGGCAACATCATCATTGATCCAAGCCAGGCTGAGATCGATGAGTACCAAAAGAAGGCCACGGTATTTGAAAAAGAGCGTGCCGAATGGGCCAAATTAGTGGACGCCCCATCCGTTTCAAAAGACGGCAAGCACTTTGAGATCGCGGCCAACATTGGAACTCCCGATGACGTGGCGGATGCCGTTAAGCAGGGTGCCGATGGGGTCGGTCTGTTCCGGTCCGAATTCCTGTACATGAGCAGCGACCATCTCCCAACCGAAGACGAGCAGTTTGAAGCCTACAAGAAGGCCGTTGTTGGTATGAAGGGCAAGCCGGTTGTCGTGCGGACGCTGGATATCGGTGGTGACAAGCCGCTGAACTACCTGTCGCTGCCTGAAGAAATGAATCCGTTCCTGGGCTATCGGGCAATTCGAATCTGCCTGCACCGCCCAGACATCTTCAAGACGCAATTGCGGGCCTTGATTCGGGCCTCCGAATTCGGTCCGGTTGAGATCATGTTCCCAATGATCGCCACGCTGGCTGAACTGCGTCAGGCTAAGGCAATCTACCAGGAATGCAAGGATGAGCTGCAAAAGGATCATCCAGGCCTGGGCGCCAACGTCAAGATTGGGATGATGATCGAAGTGCCGCTGGCTGCCCTGTACGCCGATCAATTGGCCAAAGAGGTCGACTTCTTCAGTATCGGGACCAACGACCTGATTCAATACTGCTTTGCGGCTGACCGTGGCAACGATGCCGTCTCCTACCTGTACCAGCCATTGAACCCCGCCTTTTTGCGCCTGATCAAGCA
>OGKM01000605.1_pt1 | contig 15603 bp, 17 predicted proteins | sample 1572501 | NCBI WGS metagenome assembly OGKM01 (sample SAMEA2582154, study PRJEB24529) | metagenome | biome: Human gut stool | place: China | collected 2011
AAAATTGTTACATTGGGGGACATGATGTCATTAAACAAATTCATTAACGGTGTAATAGCAGGTCTTTTTACAGTTAGGGTCAAACAATCCGGTGATAATTATATAAAGAGATCTCATAATACAATTAAAGCTAATAAACCAATCAAAAAAGATTGGAGTAAATAAATTGAGAGAATTATTATCAAAAGCTTGGTACTATAGCACTTTGCCAATCTATTGGTTTTTTGCTTTTGTAACCTCACAAATGTTAGTTGGTATCTTTGGAAGTGGAGTAATAATCGGTTTTCTCATGTTCTTGTTTACATGGCGAACTACATGGTTTTGGTTCCAATTCACAATGTTATGTGTATTTTGTTCATTTGCTCTGTGGATAGGTGGCATCGCTTATGGTTTCATTGGAAAATATGTAATTAAATTCATTCGATTCATTCAAAGAATCATCGACGGTGTAGATTATAATGATTAATTCATTAAACAATATCAGTCACAACTTCTATATGTCATAAATTAAAAAAGAGGCACTTGCCTCTTTTTTAATTTATGACAGAAATCCCGATTAAACTAAAATGCTTATCTATCTTCACTCAACCTTAAAATGTTCAAGAATACTTTTATGTATTCACTACTATCTTCTTTCACTTGAAGTTTCTCAATAAGAAGTTGGAGGTCTTGATTTGAAGAATAAGAAAGAGGTTTAAAAAAATCACTTGGTTCAATTTCCATCGCTTGTAAAATCCTAAGCAGTGTATCTACTGATAGATTTCTTCTGTTATTTTCTACTAAATTGATAAAAGGTAAACTTAAATCGCTTAATTCCGCCAATTCTTGTTGGGTCAAATTCTTTTTTAATCTATATTCTCTAACCAATTTACCAATTATCATAAAAAACTCCTTTTATATATTGTATAAATTATGGACCCATTTTTATATAAACAATTGTATCTTTGTTTTAATAAACATTTACAATAGTTGCAGTTAGTGATATAATATCACTGTTACAAATTGTTTAAAACCAATTAATTTTAGGTTTTTTACACAAATTACTTTTAGTAGATAGGAAAATAAATGAAAAAGAGAAATGTCACAATTGCTATTGCAACCGGAATGGCGTTAACAGGTTTTACTGCTGTTACAGCTAATGCTGATGAAGTTGTTACACCTGCAGAAACAAAAGCAACAACCGTTGCTTCAAAAACAAGTGAAGTAACACAAGCAGAGGTCACAACTACCGAAACATCTGCTAATCAAGCACAAAGGGATGTAGATGCCCAACAAACGGTTGTAAATGAAGCTACTAGAAATGTCGAAAAAACATCAAATGCTGAGAAAGAAGCCAAAGTTAATCTGGATATAGCGACTGCCAATGCTAATGAAGCAACTACAGAAAATATTCAGTCTGCAAAAGAAAAAGTTGAAGCTGTTAAAGCTGAAATCAAAGCAAATGAGACTAAAGTAGCAGAAAAACAAGCTAATGTAAACGAAGCAACAACAAAAGTTACAAACCAGAACGATAAAGTTGTCACAGCTCAAAAAGAAGTCGACAACGCCCAAAAAGAAGTCGATAATGCTAAAACAGATGTAGAAAAAGCACAATCAATTCTTGACGGAACAGGTGCTAAGGAAGTTATTTCTAAAGCAGAACAAACACAAGCTAAAGTAAATGCAGATAAAGAAGTAGTTGCTAAAGCTCAAACAAAACTTGATGAAGCTAAAAAAGCTGATGAAACACGTTCTAAAGCTATTACAGAGGCTAAAAAAGATCTTGCAGTTAAAGAAACTACAGCTAATAAAGCAGACAAAACTTTGACGGACGCTTCAAAAGTTGCTGAACAAGCAAAAAATACTTTGGCAGACAAAAAAGTAGAGTTTTCTAAAGCAGAGGCAGACTTTAAAGCAACAAACACTATTGTAGTGCCTGCTAAGTACATTGAAGCTCTAAAAGCCTACAAAAACTATGAGGATTTGAGCGAAGAAGGTGATAAGAAACGTGCAGAAGCTGAACAACAACTTAAAGCTATGAACAGCGAAATGGCTTCTTTGAATAAATTTAACTCAAATTCTAACGATAATGAAATTACATTGTCGCTTGGTTCATTGACAGATGAACAAAAAATGGAATTGACTTTCTTTGCAAATGATCTCTTAAACCAAATTCGTGAAGCCTTTGGAACAAATAAAGTAGTTATCTCAAAAGGAGCTATGAAGTTTGCTGATGAAGTGGCTAACCGCTATGTAGCTGATAATTGGGATTGGGATAAAGTCATTTCAGAAGGTCATGACGAAGCAGGTATTGAAGAACTTGCAGGTAAGAACGGACTGTTTGAGGGGCAATTCTATGAAAATATGTACACCGCATACGGTAGCCGTCCTACAATGACTATGAACCGTGCTAAAGAGTTGGTATTTGAAGCCTTTGTCAAATTCCTTTACAACGGTCAAGAATGGGAACACGCAGGTTCGGTTTCAGGCGTAACTTCAACAGAAGATAAAAACCAATTTATGGGAATTTCTCTTTCTTCACGAAAAGATGTTACGGGAGTTCATTTGATTACTGTAGCGGAACGTCTTATTCGTGAGGGTTCATCATTTGATACAACAGCTATCATTAACCCTGACACAAAAGAAGTTATTGAAGCACGTTATAACAATGCTAAAACTGCATTAGAAAATGCCACAACAGCTTACAACAATGCCCAAACCGACCTTGCCAATGCCCAAAACAGCAAAAAACAAGCAGACACCGCACTTTCAGTAGCTAAAAAAGTCTTGGCTGAAAAAGAAGCTGTAGAAGCACAAACACCAGAAGCACAATCAACTCTTGACAAAGCACAAGAAAACTTGGTAAAATCTACTGCTGACAATGAAAAGGCTCAAAAAGCTGTAGCTGAACTTAATGCTGATATTCAAGCAAAACAAGCTAAATTGGCTCAAGCAAAAGCTGTATTGTCAACAAAACAAGAAGTCCTAAATGCTAAACAAACAATTCTGAAAGCTGAACAAGCTAAATTGGCTCAAGCGAAAGCAGATCTTGCAACTGCTAAAGAAAACCTTGAAACTGCTAAAGCAGAATTGAAAGGTTCTGAGAAAACACTTGTAGAAGCACAAGAAAAAGTCCAAAACTTAGAAAATGCTCCTGCTAAATTGGTAGAAGCACAAAATGCACTTGCAAAAGCGCAAAATGCACTTGTAGAAGCACAAAAGAACCTTGAAGCTGAACAAATTAAATTGAATGAATTAATTGTTAAACGTGATGAGGCTAAAAAAGCTTACGAAGTGATTAAAGCACAATTCGATAAGCAAGAAGAAGCTAAGAAACAAGCTGAATTGGAACGTAAACGTGAAGAATTAGCTAAGCAAGGTATCCAAAACGTTCCAGTCGTTTCTCAAACTGGAAAAGTAATCGGCTTTGTACAATCAAAAAATCGGTATAAATATGGTGCTGTTGTTTCACCACAAATTGTTCCATACAATTCTGAAAATAATTTTGAAAAAACAAATCAAAACTCAGAACGACAATTGCCTTCAACTGGACAATTTGATAGTGTGTTCAGTATGATTGGTGCATTATTAATCGGCACTTTTGGTTTTGGGTTAATAACTAAAAGAAAAGAGAATTAATTAAAACTAATAAAATCAGATTGAAGAAAAGGTCTATTTTAGACAATTTTTTCAATCTTTTTTAGCAGGGATTACCAATTCCCTGCTTTTTTTCTCCTTAAAGATAGGAGGTGAAATTATATAGTGTCAGAAAGTCTAGCTCCGACTTAAACCGAGCATATCAGATCAACTCTACACTAACAAAGAAAGGAAAATATTATGAAAACACATAATCGCACAGCGGGATATTCAATTAACACCGCAAAACACTACATCAATACTAAGCAAGCTATTTACTGTCTTAGTGATGAATTAGAATCACAAGTCAAATTTGAGAACAATCAACCAACTGGAGAGGTCATTGCTTATAAAGCGTGGTTTTCACAGAAGGGACTACCACCTTTTCAGGTGAAATTTGAATCAGAAGTGCCTCTGCCTTCTTATTTGGCGATGGTTGATTTCGATAATCTTGAAGCATGTGAAGTTGGTTATAACGTTTATTTCCGCGCAAATGATGTTAAAGAGGTTAAATAATGGATAAAAAAGCACTTGAACAATATTTGTTGCAAAGTCTAAACATGGGACTAGGATCCTCGATACAGGGAGAAACTAGTTATACAAACAGTTTCGATATTAAAATCACTGCGGAAGGCTTTATTTTTATACCACGCCTTCCCGCCAGTTATATAATTGATGACGAGCTCTATCAGAAAATCTTTCTAATTGCTAATGCATCTTTATACCCAAGATATACCCTACTCAAACAAAATTCAGCATTTTTCATTGCTCTGGACACCGACGATATTCATGTTCAGCGCGGACTCTTCTTTCCATGGAAACTTGGTATTTCTGAACGCATTGTAATACCCGATTTAGAAGAATTTTCAGAAAATCAAAAAGGAAATCTAATCCCAATCATGAAAAATCTTTCTATTGACTACAATAAGGTAACTTCTATGGCTATCGCTGGGAACAGCGGATCTGGTAAATCTTATGCTCTGACCTATTTTTTGACTTTGCTCAAAAATTTTTCTGACTTGATTATTGTAGATCCAAAGTTTGATACTCCCAGTCGTTGGGCCCGCGAAAATGGATTTCCTGTTCTCCATCCTCAACGAAATCGTTCTAAATCAGATTTTGTTTCAGAAATCAATGGACATCTTAGTTCTTGCTTAAATCTTATCCACCAAAGACAAGAAATCCTCTATGATAATCCAGACCATAAATTTAGGCATTTTACAGTTGTAATAGATGAAATGCTTGCATTATCTGAAGGAGTCAATAAAACTATAAGGGATTCATTTTTTTCACTAATCTCAGAAATCGCTTTGCTCTCGAGATCGTCAAATGTACATCTTTGTATGGTGGGACAACGTTTTGACCATACTTCTATACCGGTTTCTGTTCGAGAGCAATTAAATGTTTTAATTCAGATAGGCAATATCAACAAGAAAACAACGCAGTTCCTATTTCCAGATTTAGATCCCGAAGGAATTGTTATTCCTATTGGCAAAGGTACTGGACTAATACAAATTATTGATAGCGATCATCCATATCAGGTGCTTCCATTACTCTGTCCCACTTATTTTACAAAGGAAGGTGTTTTATAACAATGAGGAAGAGTTTTTTTCAAAAAACATACAATATTAACACAGGGTTAATCTATTTCATATTTATGAGCATATTTTTAAATCTAGCATTAAAACAACTTAGACAATTATTTGAAAAATTAAATATTCCGCAACTTAAAAATACATTCTCTCTTATTCAAGAAAAATTGAGAATTATCGAATACATGAGTAAAGTAACATCGATTATTTTAATAACTTTAATTGTTTTTCTTATTACTATCGAGTTATTTCAAAGATTTAGAAGTGATTCTGTCTTTAATTATTTTAAATCAATTTTTCAAACAATTAGATTTAGACATTTTTTAAAACAGTACGAAAAAACTGAAACAGTCAATGATAGGGACAATAACATAACAAAAACTCAGTTAGATCCTGTCATACAAAATTTTAACAGTTCGATCTCTAAATGTACGATTGACGTTAGGAATACAACTGTAAGTGTCGTTATGCAATATCCAAAGACTCAACAAGCACAAAAAATTCTACGAGAAATGACCGGACAAATTAAGGAAGAGATTTCTAATTATAACCCACGTTATATTTTCTCATCTCCTACTAGGGAAGGGGATAAATTCTGGTTTAAGGCAACAAAAGTATAACAAAAGGCAGTGCTTGGCTCATATAATGATAGCCAAGAGCACTGCCTTTTGTTATTTTTAATCAAGGTATCTATTGGGGCCCACTACGACAGCCCCCAATAGATAGACAATCATTAATCAAATTATTTTTTAAATCATTACCAAAAATGGTCAAAAATTCTCCTAATTAATGAGAATAAAAAAGGAGGTTGTTAACTTGGCAAAAAACATACGGTCAAATAAATGGACTTTCTTGTTATATCAAGAAAGTGCCCCTGAAAACTATCTTGAGATTCTAGAAGAGATGCATGTCCCTTTTGTTCTTAGCCCTTGGCATGATAAAGATGTAAATAAAGAAACTGGAGAATTCAAAAAAGCTCACCGACATGGTGCACTATATTTTGATTCGCTTAAAAGTTACACTCAAGTTTCTGATTTACTGACCAAGAATCTTAATACCCCTGCCCATGTGGAACCAGTCATGTCTCCGAAAGGGATGTACGATTATTTCACTCATGCTCAAAATCCTGAAAAAACTTTATATGATATCAATGATATTGAATCCGGTTGCGGTTTTGAGCTAGATAAATTTCTTATTAGTAATAACAATGACGAATTTCTTTCAATGGTAATCGATGTCATTGAAGAATATAATTTTACAGAATTTAATGCACTAGTAATATACGCTAGAAAAGAAAATAAACAGTTGCTAGGTTTAATTATGGATAAAACTTACTTCTTTGCTAAATATTTAGATTCAAGGAGACACGATAAATCAAGGAAGGAAAATACAAATGACAAATATTGAAAGTACAAAACTCGATCATATTGAACAGCTTCTGATATGCTTGGTATCCATTTCTCAGAAACAATTGGAAAGACATCAAAATTTAAAGATTGTAACTCAGAAAGAACTCTTAACGATTTTACAGATATCTCCTAATACTCTAAAATCTTGGGAAAAAACGGGACTTAAGCGTCTTGAACCACCCATTGAAGGAACTCGAACAGTCTATTATAAGATGCAGGATGTAATAGATTATTTGACTCCATAATATTTAAAATGTGTTAAAATAGCAATATCACATAGAATAGTGTGAGGTTGTTATTTTAGCCTTTTATATATCCGAATGTGAAAGGCTACTATGCAGAAAGAAACTATCATTCACAACAATCGAAAAGTCATTAAAACTATCAAGAATAATGGAACTATTAGCTATACGCAACGTGGTGTGTATATTGGTGTAGATGTTAAGACTGGTAAAAAAGTTACATCATCTATAACTGCTAAAACTCTAAAAAGTCTTGATAGAAAAATCATTCAAGCTCGAATTGATTTTGAAGCAAAGGGATCAACTCTAAAAGAGACCTTGTTGATTAATAACTTCGAGGAGTTAGCAGAAGCCTGGTTTGTCAGTTTTGTAACTTGGGTGACTTCTCAGAATACGATCAATCGAGTTCGAAGCTATCTTGATACCTATCTAATCCCTAAGTTTGGAGAATATAAGCCTGAAGAAATAAAATCTGCAGATATTCAAATTTGGGTTAATAAATTAGCTCAACAATCTAAAAAGTCTGTTGAATCGGGTGTTAAAAAATCCAAAAAGGGACACGCCAAAGATTTCGGTGCAGTTATCTATAAGCTTAGTGATATTTTCGATTATGGGATTACAAATTTCGAACTTTCTCATAATCCAGCTCGGACAGTAAAAATCCCTCCAAAACCAAAGGTGGTAAAGGAGAGAATCATGGTATTACATGGAGAGGACTTGGCTAATTGGCTGAACTATCTTGCTACTCTTCCTGATACACGAGCTAATCGAAGATTCAAAGTTATCTGCGACACACTTTTAGCTTCTGCGCTTCGAATCAATGAGCTTCTAGCTTTGACGATCAATGATTTAGATTTTGATGCTAATGAAATTATCATCAATAAAACACTAATGTGGAAAGCTGGAAATAAGAAACTCGGGATCAAAGGGGAAATAATTTGTAAGAACAGTGCCAAGACTGATGCTGGCAACAGAAGAGTTGCAGTTCCGAGACAAGTTTTGGATGACTTGAAAGCTTTTCATGCTGAGATGAGTGATTACTTTGAGCATCACGATTTACCAACTGTACACTTAATTTTCCCGACAATTTACGGGAACTATATGTGTGACAGAAATGAGCGTGCAACGCTTAAAAAGCGTTTGACTGAGTTGGGACTTCCAAACTATGGTTTTCACCTATTTCGTCATACACATGCTTCTTTAATGCTGAATGCTGGTGCAAACTGGAAAGAGCTCCAGATAAGGATGGGGCATAAATCGATTAAAACGACAATGGATACTTATGCTGAATTGGCACCGAAAAAGAAGGCAGAAGCAGTTGAAATCTATCTCAAAGAAATTGCAAAGTTGACAGCATAGCAAAATGACTACATTTATGACTACATTTTCTAAAGAACAATATAAAAACGTTGATATGACGGCGTTTAAAGAGTGCTAAAATAACATTAACAACCTTTACAGAAGTTAAATAATTGAGTAAACAAAAGCCTTTGAAATCAATATTTCAAAGGCTTTTTTCTTTTTGCCAAATGCAGTATATTTCAGTTCAATCACTACCTTTTTCACTACTTTTTTCTTCTCGAATTTGATTGATTTCATCAAGAAAAATGTCAACTGCTTCATATTTATTAAGAGCGTATGTTTAGATGTAACCTAATCTATTTTTATGAAAACAAGCAAAAACAACCGGAAAAGAAGCAATTACCAACTACTTCTTCTCTGGTTATTTTTTATACTAACAATCTTTCCGACTTAGTTGATAAGAATACAGGATCGGAATGAGAACAATGGTGAGGATGACGATCCCCATTACATAAGGGACAGCGAACTGAATACCTGCTTCAAGAAGAAGGATCAATCCTCCGAGGACCCACAACTTCCCTGCCAAGCGATGGGTTTTGTGCCAGTTATCTTCACTCTGCAAAGTCCAAGGCAGACGGATTCCAACCGTATGGTTCACTTTCAACTTAGGCATGTAATTGCCCATGATCACAAAGATGAGCCCTAGCAGAACCGAAACAAAAACTGATGGATTGGTAGTAGATCCTAGCGCCTTGCTATAGATGAGATAGGAGGTACTTAAGGAAACGATTGGGGTCAACCAGTAAATCGCTCTGATCATTTTTTCATTCATAGCGCTATTCTTAGAATCGCGACCGATCATAAAGATCATAAACAGATGCACCATGAGATCGAAAATAGGAAGACCAAACACAACCAGGGGTTTCGATTGGAAGTTATTGGGCTGGCCAGCAACATTAAAGTGAATCGGGATTTGGTTAGGTAATTGCGACCAAATCATCAGCCCCCAAAGCATGGGGAAAAGGATCACCATAGAAGTTAATAGCAATAGTTTTTTATTCGTTTTCATCAGTAGAGTCTCCTTTCAAATCAACGAGCCAGACCATTAAATCCTCCAAGACAGAAGTATTGAGTTCATAGTAGATAAAATTCTTCTCTTTTTCCTCTCGAATTAAATCTGCCTGCTTGAGGAGGCTTAAATGATGGGAAATGGTCGCTCCTGCTACATCAAAGTGGCCAGCGATATCACCAGCAGATAATTTCCCCGCCTTTAGCAGTTCTAAGATACTTCTTCTTATCGGATTCGATAAAGCTTTAAATGTTTGCGCAAAATTCATTCTCTATCTCCTCTAATCTATTTAGAAATCTTTCTAAATAGATTCTAGTACTTTCGGATGGGTTTGTCAACTCTATTTAGAAAAAAATCTAAATAGCTTCTGTTGTAAAAAATTATCAGACCTAAGACCGATTCTTATAGACAGTGTCTTTTCTTAAGTTTTCTTTAAGAAATCAGCCTTATAATAAAACCATCAAATGAAGACCTCCTAACTTTGTTTGATAGAAAATCCTAAACTTTTTCATAATAATCTCCCTATAAGGGCCACCAAAATCGGTGGCCTTTTCTATATCTCTTAATGAGGTGAACTCAGAGAGTTCAACCGAATTTAGAGATATTGATGCAGTTTGAGCGAAGCAAAAACTACGTTCCTTAATGCTCAGCGAACGGTAGTGAGCTTAGGTACGTTGATGCAGTTCGAACGACAGTGAGAACTACGATCTTTAGAATGGAATAAGTAATTTTACTGTTTGGAATGATGATTAGTGCATTTTGTCAGACTTAAGACCTATTTTTTAAACACAACCTTTTCTTAAGTTTTCTTTAAGCAAACCACCTTATAATAAAACCATCAAATGAAGACCTCCTAACTTTGTTTGATAGAAAATCCTAAACTTTTTCATAATAATCTCCCTATAAGAGCCACCAAAACCGGTGGCTTTTTCTACGTACCTTAGTGAGTCAAGTCCAATAGAGACGTGGACGAACTTAGGTACATTGACGCAGTTTGAGCGGAGAGAAAACTACGGTCCTTCTCCTTCATTTGTAGAAATACTCCAATTTATGCTCGATCTATGTTATAATGAAGAGAATTTTTGTCTGAGGAGGATTTATGAAAAAAACACATTCTATGCTATTCATCCCGGGCATCATTATGCTTGGGATTGTTTTACGAACACCATTTACTACGCTTCCGACGGTCTTGTCTGACATCGCAGCTGGTTTGGGGGTTGATGTGAGCTCTCTGGGACTATTGACTAGCTTGCCCCTTCTTACCTTTGCCATTTTCTCACCTTTTGCGATTCAGTTTGCTCAAAAATTAGGAATTGAGCGCCTCTTCTTTCTTGTTTTGATCGCAATGACGATCGGATCTGCCATTCGGATTATCAATCTTCCCTTTCTCTATCTGGGAACCATCTTAATTGGAGCAAGTATTGCCTTTCTCAATGTTCTGCTTCCAAGCTTGATCCAGGCCAATCGGCCTAAGCAACTCGGTGTGCTAACAACTCTCTACATCACCTCTATGGGGATGTCCACAGCGATCGCCTCTTCTGTGGCCGTTCCGATCACCAAAGCCACTTCTTGGCAAGGTTTGGTCAACATCTTGACAGCCTTATGTGCTCTTGCTTTGGTCATCTGGATTCCTAACCTTCGCTACAACCACCATCTAAAAAAGACGGCTACTACGGAATCTAGTAGCAAGTGGTATACCAATAAATATGTCTGGGCTATCATGATTTTTGGAGGCTTGCAGTCACTGCTTTTCTACACAAGTATGACCTGGCTTCCGACCATGGCTGTTCAAGCTGGCCTTTCAAAGGTTGAATCTGGACTACTTGCCTCCGTGTTCACCTTGATCAGTCTCCCATTCTCCTTGACGATCCCAAGTTTAACGACACGGTTATCCGATCGCAATCGACGCTTGATGCTTGCTATTGTTGTTGGAGCAGGGATTCTGGGAGTAGCCATGCTCTTAATCCCGACCAGCAACTTCTTCTACTGGTTGGTATTAAATGCCCTGATTGGAAGTTCCGTTAGTTCGCTCTTCCCTTACCTCATGGTCGCTTTCTCCATGAAATCCAGTACACCTGAAAAGACAGCTCAACTTTCTGGTCTTGCCCAAACAGGAGGCTACGTCTTTGCAGCCTTTGGTCCCATCCTCTTCGGCTACAGCAAATCTCTCTTCCACTCTTGGACACCAGCTATCCTCATGCTACTGGTCTTAACCATTGTCATGGCGATTGCCCTTTATCAGGTGGAAAAAGTCGATCATATTTTATAACCATCGTCCGGCTGGAAGATTCGTCTTCCGGCTTTTTTTGTACACAAAAAAAGAACTAGGCTCTAGGCCTAGTTCAATAGTTTTATTATCCGTTAAATGAGATATGTACGTGGTCGTTGTGGTTTGCTGTATCTCCACCACGGTCTGGCATTTGGTTCCATGTATTAGCTGGTCCGTAAATGTTATTTACTGGCATGTAGAATTGTTGTTTCCAAATAATATATGAGATACCTGCACGGTCCATGTTATCAATCGCATACTGTGCAACTTGATCTCCAAGCTCTGAATTTGTTGGAACCATCACGTCTACTGCAAGTCCTTTACCATGGTCTTCTGGATCCCCTTCACGGTAACCACCGATGTTTGTGATACCGAATTTCGCTGCAATTTCTTGACGGAAAGCTTCCGCTTGCGGTTGAAGATTTGGATCAGTTGGAATAGCATTTGCAGATGTAGGAGTTGATGCTACTGGTTGTACTTCAGGTGCAGCTGCAGTTTCTACTGCTGCTGGTTGTGCTGGAGCTTCTTCTGCTGGAGCAGCTGGTGTTTCTGCAGGAGCTTCGGTTGCTGGAGCAGATTGAGGAGCAGCAGCTGGGGCTGCTTCTTGTTTTTGAACTTCAACATTTACAGCTGGAGCACCGTAGTTTGGTGTTTTTGGAACAGCTGGTTGTGCTGGTGTTTCTGCTGCTGGTACTTCAACTACAGGAGCTTCCGCTGGGGCTTCTTGAGTTTCCGCTGCTGGAGCAACTGGAACAGCTTTGTTATCTTCGTTTACTGGTTTAGACAAATCGTTGACAGCGACTGTTTGGTCATCAACTGTCACTTGGTTTGTTGTCAAGTCAGCACTTGCAACGGTTGCATCTGTCGCACCTGCTTGAGGAGTTTGGATTTCAACTGAAGTTACTTCTTTTTGATCATTTACTGTTGTTTTCAAAACAGTACCTGGGTAGATCAAATCCATGTTGCTGATGTTGTTCAAGTTTGCCAACACATGAACATCGATGCCAAGCGCTTCTGCGATCGAACTCAATGTATCACCATATTTGATGGTATAAGTTTGTTGGTTTTCACCGCTTTGTTGGATATCATGTTTGATTTCATCTACTGAGCGAGCTACCCAATCTTCAAGTGTTTCTGCAGTGGCTTTTGTAAATGGAATCACTGCAAGAGCTACTGTTGAAGCGATCAAGGCTTTCGTATTAACTTTTAATTTCATCTTTTATCCTCTTTTTTCTTTGTTTTTTTGCTCAAGATTTTCTTGAACAAATGAACTACTATACTATCTTATCACAATTTAAAAATAATAAAAGGCCTTTTTGGCTATTTAACAAAACTGTATTTTTCTTGTAACATTTCGTCTTTCTTGTCACATTGTTACAAACTAGTAACATAAAATTAGGGTCCTGGAAGAAGAGTTCGAGGGCGCAAAAAAAGCCTCATCAAGGAGCGGTTCCTCGATGAGGTTCTTGTATTTTTAAAGCAATTGAACACGCCTACAACTCGGGGGGAAAAGATGGGCCCTGCTTGGAGATAAACTCCTTCGACTGGTCCCCCTATTTTCCTGGGAGTTGCTTTACGGCTTTGTATCTTATCTAAAAAAGGAGTTTTTTCATGGTTAAACAATTGGAAACACGTTTTAAACGTATTGAAACAAAATATGTGGTCTCAAAGGACAATCTTGAGGACCTGCTCACTGATCTTAAGGAGTATTTGGTAGAGGATGATTATCCGACATCTACCATTTCAAATATTTACTTTGATACGGATAATTTTGACGTCATCCAAGATGCCCTAGATGGTAATCACCGTCAAGAGAAAATCCGCATGCGTACCTACCTAGCCAATCCCAAAATTGATAGTAAGGTCTTTTTAGAGGTTAAAGCCAAAGATGATGAAGGAATCGGTCATAAGTTTCGTCTCGTTTCAACTCCGCTTGCCATCACTAACTTGATGACAGATGGTAAGAACCATGGTCAAATCACTGACCGCCAGCTCTTACAGGATATCCACCACTTACGTCAACGCTACGATGAGGGGCTCAAACCTCGTATGTATATCTACTACGACCGTTTTTCGATGAAAGAAAAAGAGACTATCGAAGGCTATGCCTACAATAAAGTTCGTGTTACCCTTGACCAAAATTTGACTTACCGTGATGAAGACGTCAGTCTCTTTAAGGGAAATCATGGGTTTCCCCTTCTAGATGAAGATACGATAATCATGGAAATCAAGGCACCTGGCAAAAAGCCAGACTGGCTTCAAGCTATCTTAGACAAACATGGTTTGAAAGAGCAAAAATTCTCAAAATACAGCTGTGCCTATCATAAGTCTCAAGGTCTAGACTACGGTCCACATCCAGTTCAAGAAAAAGGAGGTGCTACCTATGTCTAATCTCTTCAATTCTATCTTTAATGATGCAACCGCAACCGCTAGTCCCCTTCAACTCATGCTGGCCTTACTGGTCAGCCTTGTTTTAGGATTGGCCCTAACCTGGACTTACAAATACCGGACCCTCTACACCAGAGAATTTGTCATCAGTTTGACCCTACTTCCATGTTTGATGACCCTAGTTATCTTCCTTGTCAATGGTAGTTTGGGGACCTCTATTGCCGTGGCGGGGACCTTTAGTCTCATTCGTTTTCGTTCTGCCACCAGCGGTTCTAGAGAACTAATCGCTGTCTTCATGGCCATGATTATTGGTCTGGCATCTGGGACAGGCTATCTCTTACTGGCTGTCCTCTTTACCATTTTCCTTCTAGCTGTTTGGCTTCTTTTGGAAAATCGTCAAAGTCGTACCGACAACCAACGTCGTAGACTCCTGACCATTAACGTCTCCTACCAAGACTTGATTGATCAAAAAATTACTAAAGCCTTGCTCAATTTCACCAGTGAATGCGACCTAATTTCCCTTAACACCACAGGTGGAGGCGAGACCATGCAACTGGTCTACGAAGTGGACTTGAATCCCCAAGTGGATGACTTCCAATTAACTAAACACCTAATCTCAAACATTGAAAATTGTGACCTTGCCCTAACCAAAAAAGCTAAAAAGAAAAAGAATTTGTAAGACAAAAAGACATCTCCGTCTAATTTACGGAGATGTTTTTGCATGCTTTGAGGTTAACATTTTCACTTAGCTATAGCCTATACTTCTATGCCGCCAGTATGGAGTGCGAGATTATCGCAGGAATCAAAGTATCATCTAATCATCTTCATCTTGGACAACCTTGCCATCTTGTATGTTAAAGGTATAGCCAATATATCCGGAATTGTCATAGTAAGCGGAATTTTCTTTATCAGTTGTGAAAAAATAAAATTCGTACTCTCCGTCTGGTAGCTTGCTAGCATCCAGTTTCTTCGCTGCCTCTTCTAAATCTTTCTTACTGGTATTTTCTGTATCACTTACTCTTATTGACATAGTAACAATATGTTCATCAATCATTGTTTGATAAGGAATTTGATAATAGCCATAAAAATCATGCTTGCCATTTTTACGGTTTTCTTTGGCTATGCGCACTAAATTATCAGAAGCCTCTTGATCTATCAGTGTATTATCTTTGAAAGAGAAATCTTCGATATCAAAGCCTAAAGATTGCTTTTTAAGCTCTTTAAAGAGTTTTTGCTCTTCTTTTTTTACAGATTTTTGTTGTAAATAGGTTTGCGAGTAAAGGCCAGGAGTCTTATATTCCTCACGAACAACTGTCCAGTCCAGTTGAAATGTAATTTTTCCATCTAATACTATGGGTTGATTATCGTAGGTTTCCTCTGAATAGGGATAAAAGACATAAATGCTTGCACTATCTAGAATCACCTTTTTGATATACTTAACTTCGACCTTTCCTTTAAAACCATTATGAGCCAAGATCTTTTGCGTTTTTTCCCTAGCCTTGAAGTAAGAATTTGGCAGTACAACTTTACAACCAACTAAAAGAATAGAACAGAGGAGGAGAATAGCTAAGCAAGAAAGCTTTAAAATATTAGGAGTATTTTTCTTCATAGGACATCCTTCCTTTCCTCAATGATTTGTATAAATAAGCACACCAAATCCTTCAAATAAAACGAGCTTTCTTCACTCCTATTATAACATTTAAAGCGCTTTCTTATG
>OGKM01000608.1_pt1 | contig 15569 bp, 14 predicted proteins | sample 1572501 | NCBI WGS metagenome assembly OGKM01 (sample SAMEA2582154, study PRJEB24529) | metagenome | biome: Human gut stool | place: China | collected 2011
GAGGATTTTATAAGAACTATTTCACCAATTCAGCAGGATTATTTTAAGTTACGATTTGATGATATGTTATCAGAAGCCCATAGTTTTGCAGCTAGATATAGAGTATATAAAGAAGAATACGATAAATTACAATTTATCGAATATATGAAAGGAGTATTTATATTTCAAGGACTGGGAAATATACCTAATAATCCATTAGTGGATGATTTGATAGAATTATATAATACAATCTATGCACCATATGGCCATATGATAATGACAATACAACTTAATAATACAGAAGAAGAGAAGCTATAATGCTTCTCTTTTTCTATGGAAAAAGGATGGCAAAGGCCACGCCAGGTGGCCACATTATTATATGGTAAGATGTTCCTTGCTGGGCTTGCCCCCAACGCAAAACAGAAAACAGGACTATATCATAATAAGATTATTCTTTGTTTTCGTTTACTTGCGTGCGTATTCCGTCATTATCATCACCACCTTATATAAGGCAAAAATAGTAACAAAAAATAGGTACCCTGTACAATCCGTAAAGGATTGACACGATACCTATTTTTTGTTGCATTGGAGTGAGCTATTTAATGTAAAGGTGGTGATGATAATGACTACAACAGAATTAATTGTCTTGTTAATGCTTATTCTATTATTAACACGCAAGTAAACCAAAACAGGGTTAAGGGGTGGATCCGTTAGCCCTGTTTTCCGTTTTGCGTTTCCTGCCCGAAGCCCAATGCCGCCCAGCAAGGAACATCACCTTTGATACTGTATCATTATACCATAAAATACCATTTTAGTCATTAGTAAAGGATGGTAATTTATGATTATGAATACCCATTTTTTCTAATTCTTCATTTCGTTTTTTCTTATAATCTGGATCTTCTGGATTAGAGAAATACGGAACCGCTTTTTGTGTATCACGTTGACTTTCTCTTTTAGTATTTTCATTGATTAAATCAGACATGGTTTTATTAATCTTAATAGAGGTACTATCAATTTTTTGCTCTGCTTCTGTAGCTTCTAATATGGTTTCTTTTTGTGAAGCGCCCATACTGCCTGTATCTTCAACCGTACCTGTAATTTTAATCGCATTATTTACGATCGTTGTACTATGGTTTAGTAGTTGTGTAATACGATCTAAAACTGATAAGTCTGTTTTTTCTGCTAATTTTTGATTATATTCTTCACTTTTAGATAGTGCTTCACGTGTAAATACAGCTTCATAATTCCCTATTTGCTCCTCTATGGCCTTTATAGGGTTATCATAGGCGAATATACCTTGACGATACGTAGCGTTGATTTTAGACACAAAATCTTGCTTTAAACCATCTATAAAAGACCTTAGATCTAATGCTTGTAATAATTCACGCTGCATAGCTGTAATATCTTCTTTGATATTCACAATGTTTTTAATGTATTCTAGTTCATTTTCCAGCGTTCTAATTACACTATGATCTTCTACGCTGCCACCTCTAAAGCGTGCTTCTGAATTAATAGGTATAGTTATGATACTTACAACAAGAAAGGTACAGAGTGATAGTTTTATAAGTTGTTTGTATGTTAATTTCATTGTGTTCCCTCTTGACCAGAAAATGCACTATTTAACTTACTTGTAATTAATGGGAAAAATACAGCAAGACAAGCCATATGAACCATACAGTATAATAAACTACCCAGGCTGACTTCGTTTTGAGAGAGTGTTGTCATATAGGTATACATCATATTGAATATTATAGCCATAACAGCTATATGGAATGCTTGTAATCCTAGTGATTTATACATCATAGCAGGCTGTTTACTTGTAATTTTAAAAGCAGAAAATGGTAATCCTATTAAACAGAATAAAGTAGTTAAATAAAAATATACAAAGTGCCACGAAATATAACAAACTATATATGCTGCAAATATTATTGTGAGTGTAAATATACCTAATATTAAGACATAATAGAAGTAGAAAATATCACTAACAATCGGTAATGATAGTAAAACTGATTGTACACTAGCTGAAGCCATTCCAATGATACCGACCGTACTTTGATTTATATATGCTTGATATAAATGTCCTACTTGTAAAAATAATACCGACGGATCAGCGATTAAGTATTCATTATTATAAGTCCCTGTATAGGCCTTATCGGCTGCATCGAAGGCAAAATTTTTAATTAATTCTGCAATGGTAGACCAAGATAAAATTAAGATGGTAATCATACTATAGTGAATTAAACGATTTGTAAAACCTTGAATAAATCCTTGCTTATTTTTAGTTATTAAAGAATATGTGTATCGAATAATAATATCTAGCATGATTAATGATAACAGTAAACTAAGGGCATATTTTTGAACAAGATTAATAGCTTTTGTAATAGCAATTAATATATTGGCAAAAGTATTAGTAGCTTCAAATGTCATATTAAAGAAAGCTTGATAATCAATGACTTTATCTCTGAACGTACCTTTTTTTTGGCCTTTTTCATATGGTACTGCACCATCTAAAGTCCAACCTGCTTTAATATAAAAATCATATGGATCTACTCTTTCACCATTTACAATATGTTCAATATGCATATGGGGGCCTGTTGAAGCACCTGTTGAACCAACTAGACCTACTATATCACCTTTTTTTACTTTATCTCCTACATTGACCCATCTATCGTTTAGATGGCCATATGCATATTCGGTACCATCAGCCATTTGAATTTCAATATAATTACCATATCCACCAGCCCATCCAGAAAATACTACTGTTCCATCTGCAGCGGCTGGTGCTTTTACATTTTCATCAATACCTAAATCTATACCATCATGATGTATAATAGTACCCCGAATAGGATGAACACGATCACCATAAGGACTGGTTACTGGGCCACCAAACCAACCATTGCTACTATGAGGAATATTATCAGCATATACATTGAAAGAACAGAATGACACTATTAAAATTAGAATGGACAAAATTTTATGTAGTTGTTTCATTTTTTGTCCTTTCATTGGTATTAATAATATACAATCTTTTCTAGTTCAGTCATATATCCGCTGAATTCATCTCTTATACGCTTATGGTTATAATGTAATTCATTAAATTTTGGTATTTTTACCAATTCTTGGATTAAATTATAAGCAGTATAATCAGTATCATCTTTTTTTACTGTATTAGATGATATTTTTTTATATTCTACATGATTTACTAAGATGTTCTTATTATCATTTATACTAAAATGATGTTTTTCTGATTCAAAAGATTGTAGTGTTTGAGGATCTATATAGAAATCACGATTTACATAATAATATTTATTTAAATCTTGATTATAACGTTGCTCCGTAAAACGTAATTGAATAGCTTGTTTATTTTTGTGAGTTATATCTTTTTGCAAAACTATAAGATAATATTGCTTATTATCTTGTTTTATTTCTTTTCCGTCTTTGATTAAAATATATTCTCCCGTTATATCATCTACTGTTTGTTTACCACATCCAGTAAATAATATAGAAATAGAGAATATAGAGATAGCGGCCAATATAAAGCTAATAAATTTTTTCATAATTCCCTCTCCTTTGTTAATCTTTTTCTTCTTGTGATTTTAATTCATGAATTTTAAATTCTTGAATTGTAGATTTTACATGATTACTTGTTTTTTGCGTTGTTTGACTAGAATCTTGTTGAGACATCGATTCGCTTTCTGAACGAATCATATCATTTACTCTAGATCCACTATCACTTGAAGTATAACTTTGATTAGAGTCTGAATAATCATTATTTTTAACAGACCCACTGCTAGTATCTAGGTAATTATTTACTAATTGCTGTGGAGATTCTGTATTAGAACCTGTAGATGTATCTACATCATAATCTTTATTACTTGCGTCATTTACATTTCCAGAATCGTTAATAGTATCTTTTTTTGTTCTATTTGTACCACTACTTGTTGTATCTGTTTGTGAAGTACTATCACTAGTAGAATTATTAGCTGTTGTTGCTGTTGTTGATCCCTTATTAGAAGAAGTAGTACTAGAATCTTGTATAACATCTTTTCTAGATTGATTAATCGCAGCGGTTCCAGATTTAGAACCTGTTTTTACACTATTTTTGGTTCCTTCTTCGACTACTTTTTCACCACCTTCTTTTGAAGCTGCAGCGGCTTTACTAGCACCTAATGTTTGTAACATGATGGCTGTTTGTACCGCTTGTACACCAATCCCTGTTAAGCTAGGTGGACTATTAATAGCCCCATTAAATAATGCTGCGGCGAAGGATGGAGTTTTAAAGGCTAAAAATGCTAAGGCAAATAGAGATACCATAGCAGACAATGTGCCTAAACCTAATGCACCTTCTAGAAAATCAACATTACTAAATGCTTTTTCTATTGATGGATTAATTAGTAAAACTAGAAATAAGAATATTGCTATTTTAAAAGCTGATACAAAGAAGAAATTTAATATTTTATCTACAATGGCTTTCGTTCGATCGAGTAATCCAAATGGTAATAATACCATTGATAATGATCCTATAATAAAAAATTCGAGTACTGTATATAGATACGAGATAGCAATGAAACTAAATAATAGTAAGGTAATAAAGGCATAAAATAATGCTCTTAAAACACCACCACTAATACCAGCTTCCATTATATTGGCTATATCACTTATTGCAGTTTCAATTTCTTTTCCTTCTTTTATTTCGTTAGGATTTCTACCTAAGATGTGCCCTTTAAATACTAAAGCTGCATTATCAATACCTTCATTGACTATCATAGATGGGGTAATTGTTGTTAAAAATTTATTACTATCCATAGTTCCTTTGTTATTACTAGCTGTAATAGCTACTTCACTACTAAATTCATAGACTGTATCAAGAACAAATCCCCATGAAGAAGATAAAGCTACAAAAAAGGTAGCAGTTACAAGCAAAGGAATTAATTTACTATAATCTTGTTTACCCCAATATAAATCCCAATTTGTGATAATATTCCACATAAGCATGACAGACATTAACCCTAATACATAAGGAAGCAAATTATCTACAGCCGTACTACAATGTGCTAGTATCATCTTGGCAAAATCATCAAGGAATCCTTGACTAGACATATTCATAATGTTTACTCCTTTTATTATTTTTTAGATTCTACAAATGCTTTTGCTTTTTCTTGTGTAGAATCTAGTTCTTTCCAGGATCTGACTGCTAAGGCTGCTGAATTACGCTCATTAATTCTCTCTACTGTTTGATTTAAAGATTGTTTTTTAGCGGTTAGGGCCTCAATTTGGTTACTATATTGTTGCGCTAATAGTTGTTCTTGTTTAATTTCATTATTAATATCAATACTACCTTTAAGACCTTTATTTTGTTCTGCTAATTGCATTAATTTTTTCATGCGTTCTTGCTGTAGTGCTTGTGCTTCTTGAATGGCTGTCATTTGGTCAATAATTTCTTTATTAAGTTCCTCTAACTTATGATTGTTAGAAACTATGGATTTAGCAACTAAATCTGGTGTAATATCCTCTACATCTTTTTTTGATAAATCAATAAATTCAGTTTTAATCGATTCTTCTGCTGCTATTTCTTTACCATCTTTTTTACCATTCAATAAGGAGTTTAATTTATCGAACTTTTTATTTAGCTTTTCGTTCGCTTTATCGACCTCATCATTGATTGGTTTAATAATTTTTTTATCTAGGCCTAGAATTTCTAGGCCTTTCATCATTAATAGATCTTTATTTTGTTCAATCATCTGTTTATATTGTTGTATTTGTTGTACCAATTTTCTATATACAGCTACATCACGTACCGAATATAAGGCACTAGCAGAGGTAGTAACCATCATGAATGTTACAACTGCTGCCGTTATTTTTGCTTTTTTAGATGTTTGTAATAGATCTTTTAATCGATTCATTAACGCTATACCATCTGGTGCTTTCATAGGTGGCTAATTCCTTTCTACATTAAAGGCTTATTAAAAATCCGTTCTTTATATTCAATCCATGTTTCAATGAATTCTGATGTAGATAAGTGTTTTAATTGTTCTACTTTCAGCTGATCATCTTTAGAAGTAGCGCCATAGAAAGCAATTTCTATGGGCTGCAGATCTAAACGGAAGATGGCCCGCCCTGTAGGGCAAGAATAGAAATAATCCCGTTTAGGCTGTAGGCTTTTGATAGTATCAATTTCTACATCATTTAATCCAAAGTTTTCATAGAGTGGTTTTACTGTTTTTGCAGTAGCAGCATTGTTAGGTAAGAAAATACGGGTATGCACGTTTTCTACGATAACGTTAATCATATCTTCTTTTAAATCTGTTAAGTTTTGTGTAGCCATCACAACTGCTGCATTTTTTTTACGTAAATCTTTAAGGAATGATCTAATTTGTTCTTTAAAGATTGGATTATCTAAGAATAACCAGGATTCATCAAGTACGATTAATGCTGGATATTCGCCTGTAAGCTGCATGGTGATTTTATGGAACATATAACTAAGTGTAGTGGCCATAATTTGCTTATTGGCCATTAATTCTTCCATTTCAAATACCTGGAAATTACCTGTGCCGAACTTATCTTCTGTATTATCAAATAAGTTACCATACACGCCTTTTTCAGTCATGATTGTTAATCGTTCTTTCAAGTCATAATCATTCATTAAGACTTGTAAGGCTGAAATAGTACGTTGATCTTTTGGCAATAAGGCAACACGTTCTAAAGCATTACTGATGATCGTTTTCTGTGTTTCAGAAATCTTATCGCCATCTTTTTGGAAGAAATCACATAACCAGTTATAAGTCCACTGCATTTCTGTATTCCAGCGGTTATTATTGTCAAAACCAATATTTGCGAGTGGCTGGAAGTTAAGGGAATCTGTATCAACTAACAGATTATAGAAATTACCACCGATCGCTTTACATAACACTTTACAAGAAGCTGCCTTATCAAATACAAATATTTTTGCATTATCGTATTTGAAATAATTCGCTTCAATGGTGTTCAATAATACAGATTTACCCGAGCCATTAGGCCCGATGATTAATGTATGGCCAATATCTTTTTGATGTAGATTTAAGTAAAATGGAACATTACCAGCACTAACCCCTTGGTACAATGCGGTAGTACATTGATAGCCTTTTTCTCTAAAAAATTCATTTTCTTTATCGCCCATCCATTTAGTGTATAAAGGGCTACAATGAATAAAGTTACTACTTTTCATTAGATAGGATCTGATATTGTACTGATAGCAGCCTGTAATAGAGGAGTAAAACGCATTTTCAATATTTGTATACTCTTTACGGGCAATAAACCCTGGTTTATGAATTAATGTCAGTACTTTTTCTATATCTTCTTCTAGTGTTTGTTTGTTTTTGTTATATAACACTACGGAACCTGTAAAATAACCAGCAGATACATTATCAGAAGCGACATTTTCATAAAATGCGATCGTATCAGTGGCATCCTTGATACTTTGTGTATCAATATCATAGCTTTCAGTACCTCTTAATTTATCAAGAACCATCGTACCCAGACCTTTGGCCTGCTGTACGAATTTCTTTTCTTGAGATTTTAAGTGTTTGATGGCTTCTTCCCTAGTTAATGTAATGTATCGTGTTACATATCTAAATTCACTTTTCAAGTTATGTAATGAAGCCATAATAAATGGGGATGTGAATTTAGGAAAATCAATGATTGATACAATGCCTAAGTAATAATCGCCAAGAGTAGGTACTGCACCACCAATAAAGCTGCTATCACACAGATAGTAGCTTAAAAAATCATCATAATTACCAGAGATTTTTTGTGTATATGGGCTTACTTGTGAATGTAGGTAAGTTAAAGTTTCTTCTTTATTTAGTAGCTTAATATTATCCATGTACATAGATAACATTTGCATAAATAGAGAAGCTGTTTTTTGTAGATCAGAAGCATACATATATAGCTGCTGCTGCAGCGCTTTAGTACGCTTTTCGTCAAATTCATCATTACCTTTACCAAACATAGACTTAATATCTTTAAGTCCTTTTGTATCAAATTGATCTAGCGTTTTTAACATCTGTTCAAACATATCAGTAGATGGTTTATAGAGTAATGTTAAATACGTTTTTGATTCGTAAAAATTTTGTTTGTTAAAGTATTCTTCCCGTTTAGATTCAATAAAAGATAATAGACTAGATTTGAATTTTGACGGTTGGAATTTATGAACCACATTACGTTGTAATTCAAAATATACAGTATAGCCTTCTGGAAGGCCTTTAATAGCGTTATTAAGGCCACCTATGAACATATCCATATCATTGACGGTTGCATTTGTAAAATCCATACCAGAGAAGGAAAAGGTAATTTGAAAACTACCGTTTGTATTAAACACAATATTGTGTTCATCAATATGGAACCAGGGTACATAATCCTTAATCCATACATTCGATTCTTTCTTTTGTTTATGTAGTTCCATATATACAAACTCCTCTCTTAGTTTATTCTGATTTATACATCCCTTTATCGTTTTTTATATGATTCCAGATGATGTCAAAAAATTGTGGATCCTTTGTTGTAGCATATTTACAACCAAACCAGGCAATACCATTAATAATAATAGCTATACCGATTGTATTGCGTAGTAAGATAAAAATTAGAATGGCTATGAGAACAAATAATAAAAATACATTCCGTGGTAGACCGCCCCAAGTCATAGGTTTAGTTAAGGATCGGTGCATTCTAGCTTCTAAATTTTCGTTTCGCATATTATTTACCGATGATCCATGCTGCAATAGAAGCAGCAGCTACGATTAAAGTAAGACCTGCTACTACTTTGATGGCTTGTCCTGTAAATTGACCTGCATTACCTTTCATAATGGCAATACCAAGACCAATAACTACTAATACACCGATCGGTAACGCTACATCAGAAATGAACCAATCCCCTAATTCTTTTAATTTTGTTGCTAATGTCCAGTTACCTAATCCACCACCAGCAGCTAGTGCTGTATTAGACATGGCCATTAATGCAACAAATGCAGCTGTAGTTTTATTTACAATATAATTTTCAATGTGTTTCATCGTATATACCTCTCTTGTACGCTGAATACTTTAGAAATTCACTATGTAACGATTTCGATACAAGCAAAGCGGTATCGATAATCGGTGCATGGCGAATTTGACCAACGCCCCCAAGACTGGGGGCTGGCGGTAGGGGGTTGTTACCCTTCTACACACTCATTTACTGTAATATATTTTTTTTGTGTTTCATCATATCCTTTAACAGATATGATGGAATGTACTTTTCTTGATATATCGCCTACTTTAGCCATATATACAACAATGTCAACGGAATCGCCTATCATGGAATTAAATTCCCCTTTTTCATACCGCATACGAATTAAATCATGGATCCTTCGCAGTACTAATTTAGGACTATTCGCATGAATGGTTAAAATACCACCATTATGGCCCGTATTCCAGGCATCCATAACCGTATACGCTGCAGAATCACGTACTTCTCCGACAACTAATCGATCTGGCGTCATACGCAAAGAATCGAACAAGGCGTCATCTAGTGTATACGGTGGATTTTTATGATCGCCTTTTGATGTATGAAAATCAAAGAAATCATTAAATTGTACTTTAATTTCTGGCGTATCTTCTAATAGGCCAATACGATCTTTAGGATGGCGCTTTGCTATTTCTTGCAAAATAGCTTGTGCAAAGGTAGTTTTACCGCTAGATGTACCGCCAGCAATCACAATATTTTTTCGTTCTGCCATCGCTTGTATGAGAAAATCATATTGTGCTTGTGTAATTCTGTTTTGCTCTAAATACATATCAAGTGTGATTAGTTTTTTGGCACGTTTACGGAATGTAAACGATGGATGATCGGTTATGTTTTTGTTAAATTGCCCTTGAAAACGGCAATTTAACGGTTCATAGTTAGCAGATAATCTGTTTTCTATTGTTACATTAACTTCACCAGCAACAGCCGTAATGACACCGATTATAGTTTGATCATCGATTTTGATCCCTGTATCTAATCGGCCTTTACTAAAGGAATCAATCCATAGGCTGTTTCTATTGGTATAAATTTCAACCGTATCATCATCATCAAAATAAGGCAGTATATCTGGGCCTAAAAAGGTTTTTACATAGCTTCTACTCATGTTCTTCTGTAGAAGTAGCTGTATTGATAGCAGCTGCTTCTCTTTCTTTTTGTAAAACAGTAGATCCCATAGCTTCTATTTCTTCTATGGAAGTAGAACCTTCTTTAATTAATGTTGCAATCGTTTCTGCAATACCTACAGCTAGTGCAGCGTTTTTTAAATCAAGGCCGTACTCTTTAAATTTCTTATTAGAAGCGGTTAAAGTTTGTGTTTGTACCTTTTTAAGTTGCGCTTTTTTAGCACGTAATTTTTCTTCTAATTCTTGAATTTGTTTGAGTGTTAATTCCTCTTTTGCTTCTAAACTAGCCATTGTTTGTGGTCTTGCCATGCGTTACCTCCTGGTCTTATCGTCCTAAATCCATATATTCCATATCAGATGTAGGATCATTAAATTCTGCGTCTAAAAAATCTGGATTATCTAAAATCAAAGATTCTAGCATATCGCTATGATCCGTTACATCAGAATCTGAATCAGATGTTTCATCTTCTTCTGAATTAGCGGAATCTTCATCACTATACCACTGTTCTATGAGTGGTAATAGAAGACTTGCAAAGGTAGCTACATCTACTTTAGAAATGCCATATACCTTATATACGAGGGCTGCGCCCTCTTCATTCATAGGTTCCCCTTCTTCTCTTAACGTTAATGCATACGATTTAACTTTAGCTAATGCTTCATCATTTAATAGGGAATGAATTGAAATCGGTTCTGTCTTTGCTTCTTCTATCAATAAATCTCCGTATTCTTCCATGTATTGTTGAATACATAGTGTAAATGGATCTGGAATTTTAGAAGATGTAGCTGCTGCACCTTCTCTTTCTAAGAACATAGGATCATAGAAATATAAATGATATGGTGTTTTTATCGGTTTTTTACCATTAATAAGAGTAATCTGTCTATTTAGTAAGCCTACTTCTGTAGGCGTTACTAAATCACGGCCCGTATTAATGGATGTTTTAGAATCAGTAAAGAAAGATAATCCCCGTTTCGTATCTTGTACATTTTCTACAGTAGTTTTACCAATTCTTTCTGATAAGAATTTCAGATCTGCAATTTCCTGTGGTTTTAAATAAATGTGATACGAACAGTTATTTAAAATAGAATTTTCTTTACCATATACCCGTTCTATATCGCTTCTCCCTTGGAAGATCATCATTAACTGAATACCATAAGACCGCACAGCGGTAATCATGGTTTGTAAAGATTCAATCTTACCAAAGTTAGCACACTCATCGAGGAGTAATAGAATTTTATGCTTATTAGCATTGTTTCCATCGGCTGTGGCCTTTTTCATCATCATATCGACTAGAAGATTAAATAACGGGGCTACCCGTGTTTGATCTTCTAACGGTAAGACAATGTATAATGTGGCTGCTTTGTCTGATCGAATTAAATCCGTAACGTGAAAATCACAAGTAGCTGTATTATGCGCTAAAATAGGCTCTGCATATGGTGCTAATGGCGTTGTAATGGACGTTACAATACCAGAGAAGGTATTATACGCCAAATCCTTATATTCTAAGAATGTAGTTAATACAGTTGGATGGATATTAGGATATAAACTATTAGCACTCACTCTAGGAGAGATAAAATCTATCTCATCTGGCCCAATATGGTGCATTTCATAGGTACCATCACTATTTTTTATTGGTATCGATATAGGCAGCATTTTTTCACGTTCAATAATATAAGATAGTGATTCTTGGAACGATTTAATTCGTTTTTTCTCACTTTCTTTTATATTATTAGGATCTTCTACTACCATACCCGCAAAGAAGGTTAATACATCTTTTAGACTTGTTTCATGATATGGAGAATCGCCTTCTTTCTCTACAGGCCGAGGATGTTTCATATCATGATATTTTAAATAAATAATAACGGCAGATAATAGGCGTTTAGCAGAGTTTACCCAGAATGGATCACCTTTACCCCTAGGTACTAATACTTCTGCTAAATTTGATACATCCTTCATTTCATGCTCTGTACCCCATCGAATCTCTGAAATAGGGTTCCAGCGTACGTTTTGATGATGTAGCACTGTAGGGTTAAATTTCATTACCATTTGGCCTAATACATCTTGTCTATATTTAGAGGTTATATCCCATAATTCGCCTTTTAAATCCGTTACTAGGCAGGATTCACGCCAGCCACCTAATAACGTAGCATTAACAATACCTACACCTTTACCAGCGCCAGTAGGGGCTATCACAGCATAGTGTGTATCTGTTTTACCACGCATTAACCGTCTGATATTAAGCTGGCGCATTAATGTTACAAATTTATGTAACCGCTCTACCTTTTCTTTAGGTGGTTTTTTCCCTAATGCCCTATATTCATCGAAATTACAAATCCATTTATAGATAGTAGTTAGAAATTCTGGTTCTGATACACCGATAATCGGGGAAATAGGAGAATCTCTAAATAAATATAGCTGTTCTAAATAGTTTGTATCAGCCCATTCAGCCGTACCATGTGTATTAGGTTTAGGGTTGATATACTCCCAGAACATAACAACAGCTAGTAAGACGATTGTTACTATACAAGGTGCAATACTTTTTAAGAAAAATAATCGAGTAGCTTTATCTAAATCCGTATCATTTATTAAATCCATCATGATGGATAGATACATAGGCACGTTATATAATTTTGAGCCGAATATAGAAAGAATGTAGCCATCGGGGATGGCTACATTAATATCTGCTAATCGACTAGGGAACATAGCAGCAGCTATGTATAGGCCTATACATAGGCCTATACCATAGAATAGCAGTTTGTTCTTCATAGATTATTCTTCCCAAGGTTGAATGACTACATCTGCATTTAACAAGATATTGAATTGATAGCCAATTCTAATAGTTGTGGTAGATTTAATTTCATCACGATTTTTAGTTGTACTTGTGATATTTTGGATTAAATCTGTAGCAGCGCCCGTCATAGCTTCTTGACCATATGAACGATCGCCAGCATTGTCTGTATTTTTGCTAGTTACACCGATTAAGGCCCCCGATAAGAGAGCGCCAGACAATGCGCCTTTGAATTTTTGCCAGCTATGGCCAGAATGTTTATCTTTAACGCCTGCAAAGCCTGTACCTGTAACAGCGCTTTGATCTGGAAGAGCAATCGATGTACCATCTGGTAAAATCATGCGGTAAAAACTAAGGTTAATTCTAGTACCAGAATACCCTTCTGGATGGCCGATTAATTTAGTACCTGCAGGAATTAAAACGTTATTTCCTGTTACAGAATCATAGACATTTTGACGAACAATCGCTATTACATCTGCATTTAGATTATCGCTAGTTACTTGTGTAAGTAGTGTTGCTGGAATCACGGATCCAGCTTGCAGTACATTATCAGATTGAACATATTTTGCAGAAGCTGCATTTGCTACTGTAAAAGGTACTGTGCTAGGCGCTATAATCGCTGTTGCTACAAAAGCTGCTACTGCAGCACGTTTAAGTTGTTTATACACGGTGCTACCCCCTATTGAATCACTTGAATATAACCGCTTTTACCTTGATTAGCTGGTTTATCGTTGTTGCTGCTATTGCTATTAATATTAAATTTGATAGCAGAGGAAGCAGCCGCTTCTTCTGCTGCAGCTGCTTTAGCAGCGGCAGCTTGTGCTTCTTTTGCAGCGTTAGCAGCTGCTGCCGCTGCTGCTTTTGCTTCTTCTGCTGCTACAGGATCAACTGTAGGCGTTTGTACTTTTTGATATGGTACTTCTTGATTTTCTTCGTGTTCTTTTTGTAAACGTTTATTTTGTTCGCCATAATCGGCCTTATTCGTTTCCGATTTAATATCTTTAACTACTTTAGTTTGTGGTTCGTTTACATCATCTTTCTTATCACTTTTAAAGGCAGAATGTAAAAAACCATATAGCATTAACACGATTAAAATAAAGAGTAAGGCAATCATACCTTTTCTGGAACCTAACGATTTTTTCTCTGTAAAATCATTTTGTTGTTCTTCGTTTTCAATCTCTTCATTTTCTAAATTTTCTTGATTCAATTCCTCTTTGTTTTGTTGTTTTTCACTCATACTAGCCCCCTATTATAAAGTAGCTTGCGCACGTTGGTTACGAATATCAGATAAAGCGGATTGTAAATCTACTTCTTGTGATTGTGTATTCGTTGGTGCTGCTGTTGATGTATCTACAATCACTTCTTTATCTTCTAATTTAGCATTAACTGCTTTATCTACTGCTTGATCAATGGCATTGATTTTTTGCATTTCAGCAGATGTGAAATTAGGGCGTTCTGTAGATAATTGGATTTTGCGAGGTGTATTAATTTTGCTATCATACGCAGCGGCCATTTCTTCATGTAAATTGCCTTGGTTTAAGACTTTATTTTTTGATTTTTTAGCCTTTACAGGGCGTTCAACTACTAAGTAGGCATCCTGTTGATATACGATTTTCCAGGCTTGTGCTACACGATCAATTTCAAAGTAATTACCTTTAATTCTATAATTTACTAACTGTAACTTATCTCTAGGAATCCTTTCATCATAGTAGTAAATGGTAGGTAGATTATTCTTATTCTCCTTATTTATTTTGATGTATGTTTTTGTACCATCATCAAACATAAATTGCGGTTGTTCAAATTCATAAACATTATGATTTTGTTTAATCTTATAACCAGTTAATGCTGTTCTAGCATTTTCTTCGGCTTTCATAATGGCGTTTATACGTTGTTCTTCACGTTCCCATGCTGCTTTAACGCCTTTTACGCTATCTGGTGTAGTATCTGGATAAATATAATCCACATAATATTCTGGGTGATCACCAGTTGTTAATAAGTAACGATAACTACGTTCATTCGTTGTAATGATCATATTCGTTTTAATATTTGTTGTAGTTGGTTTTACGTACACATGAGGGGTACCCGCTACGTCTACAACTTCAACTTGCCAACGGCTAGTATCACCTGCAGAAATACTTTCTACAGATTCGCCTTCACGTAATTTAATATCTGTTAGTACTAATGGTTTTAGTACTAATTCGATTTGTTGATTATCGCTGTACATATAACTATGGCGAATTCCTGTAATATTATCTGGATCCCATACAGTACCATCTTCTGCGAAGGCAAATCCTGTTGTCATAATTGAAATTACAGCCGCTAATGCTAATGCTTTAGATTTCATTTTCATTGTTGTAATACCCTTTCTAAATCTCCTAACACAACAAATTATTTATTTTCTTCACTGACAGAAAAATCAGTAACAAATAAGCCTAATGGATTATTCACAATATCTTGTTCATTTGTTAATGCAGACGGATTCACAGTTATTGAGAAGTTACCTGTATATGTTTTCTCAATTTGTTTCCTTGTTACATTATCAAATGTCTTTGTACGCCAACGTGCGATATATACATTATCGCTACCAGATTGTTTGTTAATGGATATGATTTCAACACTAATTGCTTTTTTACCAATATCTTCAAT
>OGKM01000618.1_pt1 | contig 15345 bp, 13 predicted proteins | sample 1572501 | NCBI WGS metagenome assembly OGKM01 (sample SAMEA2582154, study PRJEB24529) | metagenome | biome: Human gut stool | place: China | collected 2011
GGTTAAATAAATCATGATATGGTACAGTAGGTTTTAATTTACCTTCAGAACCTAAACGGTTAAACATTTGAATCCATTCACTTGTCAATTTAGATTGTTCCATATTACTCCTCTGCTTCGTGTTTACAATGTATATACTCGCCCTCTAACACTTCATATGCTGCTGTTTTGCGTATAATTTGTTTAACTAATGTATCTAATTGGGAACCATTTGTATAGTCTGCAGGTGCATAATAGCGTATACGGTGATGACGCATCATCTTATACACCTTATCTTTATCCTTTTTAATAGGATCATACACACCTATGGAATGGCCTCCATTAGCATTAACAAGGCTCATGCAAGGAATATCTGTATCACTATCTCCAATATAAATCATATTGCGGAATGGGACACGTTGGTCCTCAGGCTTAATATAATCGTTAACGCCTGTATCATTAATATCTAGAATTCCCTTTTGAATACGGAACAAAAACTGAGTTTTATTCGTATAGTTAATTGCTTGCGCAGGCCACACAGCTACGCCTTTATCATCGAACATGAATGCACTGGCATAGATTTTGGTGAAAGCTCCCTCTTTCGCCATTTCAGTGCCTTCTATCATCTCTTTCAATCCAGAAGAGATAATATAATGCTCAATGCGTACCCCATGTTCTAATCCATACTCTCTAATACGTTCAAACCAAGTGCGAATACCGTCATACAACTCTACTTGATTCCCATATTCCATGAGCTTTTCTTTAGTTACATAAAAGCGACCTACGGCTTCTTGAATCATCTTGTACATATAGGCCAAGTTATTATCCATATCATTTTTCTTAGCCAATTGATTAGATTCTTGCCAGAACTGCTTGATTTGCTCCTCATCGTAGCCAACAGATTGAATAAAGCCTTGTGCCTGCATATCATCCGGTGTTAAGGTCTTATCAAAATCATAGCACATGGCAAGGACTGGCATAGAATCTTCACGTGATACTAGGGATGAATCTTTAGTATCACTTTTGTAGGTTATCATACGACACCTCCCTTTGATAATAAAACAACTAAACAAATAATAAGTCTATTCACTCTCTTATATTCCTGAGGTGTCCCTTTGACAACCCCCTTTGTTATCTATTTTACACGATACGTCAACGAAACAGGCGTTATATAGCATCGTAATTCCAACTAAAATAGAGTTTCTTGCTTATAATTTGTATCAATAATCCAGCTTTTTTCCGTGCTTTCTTTGATAATTGCTGTTTTTGGAAGCTGGCCAATAAGTAAACTAGAATTTGGATCATGTAACAAACGATTATGCCGGACCGCCGCCTGATTTGTATTAGCATAACAATAGCGACAGAAATGACTACAACTATCATAGGCACCTATATCACCATGTAAATAACAATTACATTCTGGTCTCGCTGGGGTTCGTTTAGGTGCTTTTAACGTAACATTCCAAGCCCGTTCATAACAATCTAAGGTCAAACAACCTTCCGTATTAGCCCCTAATTCTTTAAATGCGTCCCCTTCTCCACAGGTTTTAAGGTCCATATTGCAAGAATGAGCAATAGAAACAAGCTCCTTAATAATGTTATGTTGTACATCAACACTTGGTCTAAAACCTTCAGGGAAGTTCTGAGCCACCTTATCAAATATATCTAAGAAACTTACAACTACCGTATCCGTATATCCTTCTAGCGCCTTAGCCATGTTATAAAAGCTTTCAAAATGAAAATCTATTGTATAGTTGGAGGTTAAAATAATAGGATCATAACGCCACACCATGGATTGAGGATTAAGTCTCGTAGATATTTGTTTAAATCCGTCTATTACAGAATCTGCTTTTGGTACATAGGGCTCGATATCTGGACCATAAGGGGTTATAGTCATGTGCCAAAACTGTCTATAATCATTTATTTCTTGTAGTAATGGAATGAAAGGCAAAGGATTCTTGGTACAAAAAGCAATACCATCTACCACATCATGATTAATGGGATACCGTGTTATGTGCATTGGATTATAGGGACTGCGTACATCCACAAATCCTTGATGAACCCGATTAATCAACCACGTTCCATAAAAGGCAGGAATATCCGTACGTTGTCCCGTCTGTAAAATCATTGTCCTGCCCTTTCATAAAACAAAAATATAGATGTATTATATCATACTCAATATTAATTATTTATGTAGTAAGTGTGATATTTATAGTATGGTACATTCTCATTTTATGGTACTATTAAGTGTATTAAAAATGAGGAGAATTAAAAGATGAACGATATATTTGAAAAAAATCATCCCATGAAGGATGACAAAGAGTTTATTACCTCCTATTGGAGTGATAGAGCTCGTGATTTTGGGTTATTGCGAGCTAAAGAATTAGAAAGCCCTAAACTTAAGCTTTGGCGTGATGAATTGATGAGCCATATCTTTGACTCTGATCGCTCTCTACGCATTTTAGATATCGGCTGTGGCGCAGGTTTTTTCAGCATTATTCTCTCTGAGTTGGGCCATACAGTACATGGTATCGATATTACGCCTAAAATGATTGATGAGGCTAATCAACTTGCTGAGTCTTTACAATCTGATGCTACCTTCTCCGTTATGGATGCAGAAAACCTAAGCTTTGATACTAATACCTTTGATATCGTTGTGGCTCGCAATGTGACATGGAATTTACCGCATCCGGATAAAGCCTATGCTGAATGGTTACGTGTCATCCGTCCTGGCGGTTTAATTCTAAACTATGATGCGGAACACGCCCGCAATCATCATGATTTACCACAATCTGTACATCATGCACATGAACACGTTAGCAATGAATTAAAGGAACGTTGTCATACAATATACCATATGCTAGAAATTTCGTCCTACACACGCCCTCAATGGGATAAGGAACTACTCACTAAGATGGGTGCCAGCTCTGTATCTATTGATCCTACTGTAGGTCCTCGTATTTACAACGAAGAAGATGAATTCTACATTCCTGTACCTATGTTTCTGGTAAAAGCAATTAAATAAATTTTAAATATAATAACAGAGCCCTATATTCATAAATTTATAGAGCTCTGTTGTTTTATTAGTATAATAATTTTTAATTACACATATCTAAAAACTCTTGTATCATTTCTGTAAATTCATAACGGATATTACCATCATTATCTTGATACTTTTCAGCTTCCCTTATTTGTTGACAACTCATCAAACACCATTTAGTTTCTATTACTTTTTTACCTTTTATACTAGAATTCGCTTCTATTAACTTTTTTGCATCATCTGTAGCTGATATTTGAGGTCCCCTATAGTCACCAATACATTCTGTATCAATATAGTTTTCAATTTCTCTTTTTCGTGTTGTAAAGGCTTTTATACCCTGTGCTTTTAATCTCTGAACAACATCTTGATTTTTAGTTGGATGTTCAGCACCATTATCAGAATCTAATAGAATCCCCCAAGGTAAATTAAATTGTTCCACTAATTTTTTATGAACCCAGTATTTAAGGTTATCACATCCTGCAATTGGAATAATAGCTATTTGGGCTTCAGCAAAAGTTGAATTAATAAAATCGCCCTCTTTTAAACATTTTGCTATATGTTGAAGAAAAATAACATCATCCTTCCCTTCAACTAAAACAACTCCTTTAACTCCCATCGGAACTACATCAGGCAAAATCCCCAACTCTTTACAGATATTATCAAACATAGTTTCATTATTAGAATCTATTTTTTTTATGCCTTCTTCATCATGAATGAATCTTAAGCCGTCTAAAGGAGCTCGACTAGCAAGTGCAGGAGTGTGTGTAGTAAATAGTACCTGACAATTAGGGTTTATTACTAGAGATTTAAAAGCATCTAATAATAATAGTTGATAGTCAGGATGTTGTGACGTCTCAGGTTCCTCAAAGGCATAAATGATTGAATCCTTATTATTTTCATTTAAAGTACGCTCAGCCTCAGCTCTAAAAAAATTCAATAATATTAAACGTCTTACACCACTTCCTCTTTTATTTATTGGAATATCATCATCAGACTTAATAGTTAATTTAAATAATGAATCAAATTTAGGTTCACTTTTAAATTCAGGCACTAAAGATTCTGCAATCTCTTTATCCATTTCTTTTAATTTATTAAGAGTCCTTGTTGCTGTTTCACAGGCATAACCTTTCACTTGATTTTTAATAGTATCAATTTGATCCTGCACTTCTTTTAAAGCTTGTTTTATAGCTATATTTAACGGGTTTGTTACTTCTTTATCATCATCTCTACTAGGACGATCAGATTGAAATAATGCAAATATTGGTAAGTATTTTTGAATTTGACTATAAATATCTTTAACGCCTTCTTTATCTACAGGAATATTTGTTTCTTGTAACCTTAATTCCTCTTTAGATTTATTACACCAAATAGCATTTCTAATTTCAGCATTTACAGACGCACTATATAAATCTTCATTAATACCTAATTCTTTTGCTCTTTTCTTCAAATCGCTATTTTTTAATAATAGTAAATCACTATATTTTTCTAATGATGGATGCATACAATTTATAAAAATAGACTCTTTGGGCTTTGTACTTGTCATTTTATAGACTTTTCTAATCTCTAGCTTTTTCTCATCATTAAGTAAATATTCCTTATCAAATGAAGTTTCATTACAAGAATCTAGAATTATTTCATTAGGTAAATCTGAAAAAACACATGAGATAATTATTTCATCATCAGTAGAGCCTTTACTTAAATCATCTAAGTCAATCTTAATAATATCATTATTAAAATAAATTTCTAGAGCTTCAAGTATTGTTGATTTACCAATATCATTTTTACCAATTAAAGTAGTTAAATTTGAAATTGGAATTTCAACAATAGAGCTGTAACTTCTGAAATTTTTTAATATTAATTTTTCAAGCCTCATATTCCCCTCCATATAAACAATTAACTATAAGTTATATTTCGACAGTCTATTAATAAATTCCTTTAAACAAAAAAATCCATTAGAAGTACTAATGGATTTTTTTATAAACCTAAATTGTTTCATTAATGTCATTCATAAAATTTTCAAAAGAGTTTACAGGTGCAATATCAATGTAGTAAGTAGAATAATCACCTTTTTCATGCCAAACTCTTACAGAATCAACATCTTTTTTAATTAACCAATTACGAGTAACAGGTATACGTTCATCTAAACCTAGTACATCAACTAATAACCATTGACCTAATGCTGATTGTCCGTATGGTTTACCTGTTGATGGGTCAATTTCTGATCTACTTCCAGATTGAAAAGCTTTATGTCTTTCTTGAGTTATAAGTGCAGGAATAACCTTACCATTTGGTAATACTAACTTAAATCTAATTTCTGGTTTATTTTCTTTATTACCTTGATAACTAGATTGGATTTCTTCGAACTCAAAAATATTATTTATAAAGAAATGTGGGTATCTTTTATGAAACTCTCTAGGAATTGGTATATATACCTCATTTAATGGTCTTAATTTACTAGAGCCTCTACTTTTTGGGGCTGCATTCCATGCATTTAATCCTGATTTTGGTTCTACTTCTTTATGCTTATAGGAGTAAAGTGGTAGATATGCTTCTTCATAAATAGTATCCTTAGAAATAAAGCTTGCTGTTGGTGCAATGTGTTCTAGTTCTAATGCTCTAGCTATTTCTTCATATACATTATTAGGCTTTGACTTAAACTGATCATAAGCATTAATTAAAAAAGTAAATGGATCCTGTATAATATCAACATTTATTTCATCTATAACAGTAGTATCAGGTTCATCTATACTAAAGCATTGCCAAATTTGACTATCTCCATAAGTAAATTTATATTTTTTAATACCATCACTCCAACTTACTGAAGTTCCAATATCTTTTATATCTTTAATATTATCCAACTCAATCAATGGATATGCGCACTCTTGTATAACTAATTTACCAGCATCTCTAGTAATATAGTGATATATATTTGATGATTCATTAAGTCCAAGTCTATTATAATCACTAATCATTCTTTTATTTTTTATTTTAGATATAGTGTATACTAAGTCAGCCAAGTTATTTTTATAACTCATTATTTCATCTTGATAGCGTTTTAACTGCATTACTTTTTGATAAGATGGATTACTATGCATCCAAGTTTTCAAACCAATACCTATCCGTTCACTACCAAAAACAGATAATATATCATGAGGTGTATTCCCAATATCAACATTTTCACTTTTAAAAACCTTAGCATAAATTGTTTCTTGAAATTTAGAATCTAGATACGGAATAGGTTCACCTTGTTTTTGTCTAAATAAATTAGACATAGCACCATATACTGTAAGGAATTTTATATATTCATCCTGTTGTTCTCTTGTATATTTTTGCCAAACAGACATATACACCTCATAGATTATAAAGTAACAATAGAGTAGAACTCACCTTTTTTATTCTTACCCACAAAATTCAAATATTTTTCGTCAGAATAAATTGCGATATCTTGTTCCCCTTTTATTGTTCTACCTTTATTAACATTATCTACATAATTTTGTAGTTCAGTAATAGAATCTGAAGTATCAACTAAATAAGCCTCTCCATCATATCTACCATTCATATTTGTATATAATAAAGCATTAGATTTCAATCTTTTATTTCTAGCTTTATTTTTAATACTTAATGAATCCGCTATTTTTGCTGCTATCCGTTTTATAAGAGGAACAACTACACTATTACCAGCCTGTTTATATAGCTGACCATTAGAAACCTCTTTTGGCAGTTTAAAATCCTTTGGATATCCTTGTACGTTAAATGTTTCTTTTGGTGTTAATTTCCTAATACGTTTATTATGGGTTAATATTAAAGGAACATTATGTCCGCCCATGCCCATATTAGCTGTTAAAGTAGGAACAACTCCACTTTTGTTCTCCCGAACATATTGTCTTCGCCATTGATAAATGCTTTCAGAGCTTTTAATATTTTCTTCTAGTTCCTTATAAAATGTTGGATTTTTTTCAGCACTATAATAGAAATATTCATCTTGTTCACTATCAAATTCAATTACATCCGATAATTTACTAGTTAATTCAATCTCATCAGGGAAGCTAAAGGAGTCAAATTGAGTTTTACTAAGAAACCCTACTATATAAATACGCTCTCTATTTTGAGGAATATTCCCATAATCTTTACCATTCAAAACTTTCCATTTTATATGATATCCAGTGGTAGTTAAAGCTTCTTTTATAACTTTAAAAGTTTTACCATGATCATGAGATACCATGTTTTTTACATTTTCAATAAATACAGCTTTAGGTTTCTTTGCTTGGATTATTCGAAGTAATTCAAAAAATAAATCACCACGTTCATCCTTAAATCCTTTTCTATAACCAGCAATACTAAAGGCTTGACAAGGAAACCCTCCAACTATTACATCTAAATTATCAGCTTTTATATCTTCAGGTTGTACAATATGTATATCTCGATTATCTAAAAATGTCTCAGGAAAATTTAATCGATATGTAACATTCGCATTTTTATCAAATTCATTGGCATACACCACTCTGAACTTGTTGGTTTGTTCAAAACCCAACTCAATCCCACCAACACCGCTAAAGAATGCAGCAATCTCAAACTTATCAGTGTCTTTAGAACTTACAGAATTAGACATGTATTTCATTCCTATCTATTTAAATTACAAAAAAAGCAGAAATATATAGTATTTTATTTTGAATAATAAATACATTTTATCTACTAAAAATATCATTTCTTATTGTCTTTAATGATAGCGTCATCAAAGCTATAGGTTGTTATAAATTTTGTTTTAGGATTTGCTGCATTGCCAATCTCTTCTAAATATTTATTAGAAGCTATTTGGAGATCTTTCTTATACGCATCGGCCAAGGTTTGTAAATTGTTCGTATCGCTTACTCGTTTAAAGGTTTGATCCATAAATTTAATAGTATCTGTTTTTGAATCATAAATAAGATCAGTATTTGGTATGTCCCTAATATCCATCTTGATTGTATTTGGATTTGAGCTCTCTGAATTACCTACTATATCATTAGCACTCATTACAAGTGTAAGTGCCGTAATATAATTTAGACGAGTTTCCTTTATATCCCCTACCATTTGAGTAGATTCAATTACAGGTCTCTTTTCAGGCGTCGTATATTGATAGTTATAAGCTTTCATATCTGCTGTATAAATCGTCTTACTATCATTTCGAGCTGTAAGATTCATCGTAAAAATAGGCGTGTCAACAGCACTCACTACATTTTGAACGGTATAGCCTGAGTAAGCAATCCATTCCCCTTCAGGTCCTTTAGACTGAGAAGACGCACTATTACTACTACAACCAGCTAATATCAACAAACTAACTAAGGTGATACAAAGTGAAAGGTATTGAAGTATTCTTTTTAGCATAGCAGTACCTCGCATACAAACTTATATTATATAAATACAAACCTAACTAGTACTACACTAGACAAGAAAAAGCTAATCAATTACAGCTATAGTTTTTTACTAATATATTAGTTACTGAAATACGCTTGAGCCTTAGTGATTTCTGCACGAAGTTTTTCTTCATCAATAGTAAGCAATTCTTTATCTTTCATAAGGACTTTACCGCCTACAATTGTAGTATTAGCATCGGAGCTATTAGCCGAGTATACAAGTGCTGCTAAATCGTTATAACGAGGCATCCAATGCATACCAGATACGTCATACAGCACGATATCTGCACGATAGCCTTTCGCTAATACACCAAGATCTGTATAACCAAGCGCTTTCGCTCCTTCTACAGTGCCCATATTCCACGCAGCTTGTGCCGGAATCGCTTTAGGATCATAGAGACGCGCTTTATGCAATGTAGCAGCAAGGCGTACTTCTTCAAGCATATCTGCATTATTATTAGATGCAGAACCGTCTGTGCCAAGACCAACTGTAATACCTTTAGCAATCATTTCAGGCACTGGTGCAATACCACTTGCTAATTTTAAATTGGATTGTGGATTATGTGCAACAGCTACATTATTCTCTGCCATAATGTCCATATCTTCTTCTGTAACATGAACACAATGTGCAGCTAATGTAGTATTCCAAAATAAACCTAAGTCATGCATATGAGCTATTGGTGTCTTGCCATTAGCTTTAATAACATTCTCTACTTCCCCTTTAGTTTCAGACAAGTGCATGTGAATGCCACAATTTAATTCATGAGATAAGGCAATAACCTTTTCCATATATTCGTCTGGGCAAGTGTATGGCGCATGTGGGCCCAATAATACCTTGATGCGGTCATTATCAAAGCCGTTCCAAGTGCGGAATAAATCAGCATTTTCAACTAATGCTTGATCTGCTGTTGGAGATACACCGGCTAAACCACGAGATAGTACGGCGCGGATACCGGTTTCTTTTACTACCTCAGCTGTAGTATTCATAAAGAAATACATATCGCTAAATGTTGTAGTACCAGAGCGCAACATTTCAGCCACACCTAGTTGTGTACCATAACGTACATACTCGTCGTTAAGCTTGGCTTCAGTTGGCCAAATTGCAGTTTCTAGCCAATCCATAAGCTCAAGATCATCTGCATAGTTTCTAAATAAGCCCATTGCAATGTGCGTATGAGTATTGACTAAACCTGGTGCGGCTAATTGGCCTTTACCATCTAGTACTTCCTTTGCAGAATCTTTTGCTTTTTCAATATCACTATCCTTTAAAATAGCAGCAATATAACCATTTTCAATTTCAATGGCATGATTTTTAAGAACGCCCTCATTAGTTAGGACGTCTACATTGGTAATCAATAAATCAGACATAGGTTTCCTCATAGGTATAACCGAGCTAAAGTAGCTCGGTTATATTAGTAAAATTAGAAAACTAATACATCTAGCACATTGTTGTATAATATAAAGCCATTAGCTTTCTATTAAATGTAGATGTAATTCGATTCGAAATTAATTTACCTTTGTAAGATAATCGATTTGATCTTGCGTTAAAGAATCTAAATCGTAACCCATGGAATTCAATTTTAGTTTAGCAATTTCCGCATCTAATTCATGAGGCAATACATAAACCTTAGGTTCCATATTTTTGCCATTATGTAAAATATGTTCTGCTGCAAGAGCTTGCATAGCAAAGGATAAATCCATGATTTCTGCAGGGTGACCATCGCCTGCAGCAAGGTTTACAAGGCGACCTTCAGCCAATACATAGAGTTTGCGGCCATCTGCCATAGTATAGCCTTCAATATTTTGACGAACACGTTCATGACTTACTGCAAATTCTGTAAGATCAGCTACGTTAACTTCACAATCAAAGTGACCAGCATTACATAAGATAGCTTTATCTTTCATTACTTCGTAATGTTCTTTCACGATTACATCTTTACAACCTGTTACAGTACAGAAGATATCCCCTACTTTAGCAGCTTCAATCATAGGTAATACTTTGAATCCATCAAATACTGCTTCAATCGCTTTAATTGGGTCTACTTCTGTTACATATACATGAGCACCAAGGCCTTTTGCACGCATAGCAACGCCTTTACCGCACCAACCATAACCAGCAACAACTACATTTTTACCTGTTACAGTTAAGTTGGTAGTACGCATGATACCATCCCAAACAGATTGACCTGTACCATAACGGTTATCAAAGAGATATTTACAGTAAGAATCGTTTACTGCAATCATAGGGAATGTCAATTGTTTTGCATTTTCTAATGCATAGAGACGATGTACACCTGTAGTAGTTTCTTCACTACCACCTAATAAGCGTTCTTTTGCGTCTTGGCGAGTTGTGTGCAACAAGTTTACCAAGTCACCACCATCATCGATGATAATGTGTGGTTTATGATCAAGTGCCTTATTAAGGAAATTGAAGTATTCCTCTTCAGTACAATCGTACCAAGCATATACAGTAAGGCCCATATCAACGAGACCTGCAGCTACATCATCTTGTGTAGATAATGGGTTTGAACCAGTTACGATAACATCTGCGCCACCGCGTTTTAAAACAGTAGCTAAGTATGCTGTTTTTGCTTCCAAGTGAACACTTACAACAATTGTTTGACCTTTGAAAGTTTGTTCTGCTTCAAAGCGGTCACCCAATGTATTTAATGTAGGCATAAAGTTAGAAACCCAGTCAATTTTCTTACGGCCTTCTGCGGCTAAATTAATATCTTTAATTAAAGATTGCATAATATCTCCTTTTACTCATACAAGTAGATTAAATAAAAAATATGTATGGTTAATCCACTTGGATTTTTTGTTATTTAGATTCTACGATCTGACGTAGCTTATCAATAGAATCTTCGTAGTTTGGTTTTAATACACCTTCTTCAGTAATGATGGCAGTCACCAATTCATGTGGTGTCACATCAAAGGCTGGATTAAGCACATCAATACCATTAGGTGCTGTTTGAACTCCATGCAATGATGTGACTTCATAATCGTCGCGCATTTCAATAGGAATATCAGCACCATTTTCAAGAGTAAAATCAAATGTACTGTATGGCGCTGCTACATAGAATGGAATGTTATGGAATTTAGCTAGTACTGCTACACCATAGGTACCAATTTTATTGGCTACATCCCCTTTTGTAGTGATACGGTCAGCACCGACGATAACGGCATCAATGAGTCCATGTTGCATCGCATAGGCCGCCATATTATCAGTCTCAAGAGTAACAGGAATACCATCCTCATGCAGTTCAAAGGCAGTAAGACGAGCACCTTGTAATAATGGTCGTGTTTCATCAGCATACACGCGTTCCAACTGACCATTTTCATGTAATTTACGGACAACACCGAGTGCTGTTCCTAAACCGCCTGTAGCTAGTGCACCAGCATTACAATGAGTAAGAATACGAATATTCTTTTGTCCTTCAAATAATGTGGCCCCTGCTTCTGCCATACGGCGATTCAAAGATACATCTTCTTCATGAATTATAATAGCCTCTTTTGTAATGAGATCGACTACTTCACTCATAGAGGACATACTTTCAACATGCTCTTTTACAAGAGAAATAACACGATCTACGGCCCAAGCTAAGTTGATTGCGGTAGGACGAGTTTCCTTTAAAGTCTCACTAAATTCATATAAGCTTGTAAGTTGTTCACTAAACGGAACATCCAAACGGCCTGCTTCCATAGCAGCTAGAATAAGACCATAACTAGCAGCTACACCAATAGCAGGTGCGCCACGGACGCGAAGCATTTTAATAGCTTCGGCTACTTGGCGCCAATCTGTACAGTGAACGAATGTAATTTCAGTAGGCAATTTAGTTTGATCTAATAATACCAGCGTATCTTTACGCCATTCAATATTAATCATACCTTCTCCTTCGATGAACTATTGTATTTCATTATGAATGGATTATAGTTTAAAACCACCATATTCTTGCATGCGATTATGTGCGTCATAACGAGCATCTACATCGATTGCATCAATAGCACCTAAAATAAGAGATTTAAGTTGAGCTGCCATGTCGCCCATCATTTCTACCACTTCACCATGTGTCAAAGCAGATTCAGAAATACCTGCTGCATAGTTTGTAATCATAGAAATAGTAGCATATGCCATTTCAGCTTCATTCGCTAAATTTACTTCCGGTACATTTGTCATACCTACTGTATCACCACCGAGCATGTGGAACATTTTAATTTCTGCTGGTGTTTCAAAACGAGGACCTTCTGTACAAACATAGGTACCGCCATTATGAATTGTTAGGCCTTGTTCAGTACCTACCTTTTGAAGAATATCACGTAATTCAGGGCTGTAAGGATTTGTTACATCCAGATGTGCTACTGGACGGTCACCACCTTCATAGAATGTAGTGATGCGGTTCTTCGTGAAATCTAAGAATTGATCTGTCAAAACGAAATGACCAGGCTTGAAGTTTTCATTTAAGGAACCTACAGCTGTTGTAGAGATAATAAATGTAACGCCTAATTTTTTGAGCCCCCAAATATTAGCACGATAGTTAATTTTATGTGGAGGAATTGTATGATCTTTGCCGTGACGAGCAACAAAGATTACCGTTTTCCCATGGTATGTACCTTGTACATAATCTATTTCACCATATGGTGTCATTAAGGATTCTTCATGAATATTTTCAAAGATGGATGGATCATAAACGCCAGTACCACCAATTACGCCAATTGCACTCATTGTGACCTCCTATTATTAATCACTCTATCTTTTATTTTCTCATAGAATAGAAAAACAGGCTATAGGAAAAACCTAGTAGCCTGTATTTTTCAACATATTATAAAGTTTTATTGAATTGGACCTTTAGGAGCAAACATATCTTGTAACTCTTCACGTGTGAAATGATATTTTTCATTACAATAGTGACAAACAAGCTCTGTTACTTCATCTTCTAGAATAGCCTCTTTATCTTCTTCTCTTAATGTCATGAGTACGGCACCAAAGCGATCGCGTCCACAACGACATTGGAAATGTATCGGTTCATTATATACTTCATTCACAGTTAAGCCATCAAGAACGCGTTCCATAAGACCTTTACCATCTGGATTTGCTTTTAAATATTCTGTAATTGGGCCTAATTCATTAATATTCTTTTCGACTTGGGCTAATGCTTCATCTGTAGCATCTGGTAAAGCTTGTACGATAAAACCGCCTGCCACAACAGTATGATAATCTGGATCTACCAATACACCTAAGCTAATAGTAGAAGGTACTTGCTCAGAAGCATATAAATAATAAGCCAAATCTTCTGCTACTTCACCACTTTGAATAGGACTTGTGGAGGTATAGTCTTGTGCTAATTGTGTAAAACGAGTTACTTGGACTTCACCATTATGGCCTACAGCAGCACCTACATCGAGCTTACCAGCTCGTTTTAAAGGTACATCTACATGTGGCTCATCCACATATCCACGAACTGTATTATCTGCAAAAGCATCTACGTGAACAACGCCTAGAGGACCATCACCTTTGATACGAAGACTTACATTTTCATGGTTTTTAAAGTCTCCAGCCAATAAAATAGCTCCTGTCATAGCACGACCTAAAGCAGCCGTTGCTACAGGCCATAAATCATGACGTACACGAGCTGTTTCAACTGTTGTTACCGCTAAAGACATACGAACCCCTTCGCGAGTCGTAAAACGTTTTATATAATCCATTCTATCATTCCTTATTTCTAATTAATAAATCGTACACACATAATAGTGCTTTTATAGTATATCATGTCATAGAATTACTTTTCAATAATAGGGAATATATGTTCGTCTACACTAACTTCAAGTTAAAAGAACATATTTTCGATAATATAAAAACCCCCAGCATCATAAGATACTGAGTGTTTACTATGTAATTATTAGAATTGATCGATAAGATTAACCATTTCAATAGCGCCCATAGCACAGTCGTAACCCTTATTGCCAGCTTTAGTACCAGCACGTTCGATTGCTTGTTCAATGTTTTCAGTTGTTACTACACCGAACATAACAGGAATACCTGTTTCCAAAGAAACATGAGCAATACCTTTTGCCACTTCATTACATACATAGTCATAATGAGTTGTAGCACCGCGGATAACAGCACCAACACAAATAACTGCATCGAAGCGACCAGATGTAGCTGCTTTTTTAGCAATTAAAGGAATTTCATAAGCGCCTGGAACCCAGATTACTGTAATATCTTCTTCTTTTACATCGTGACGCAATAAGCAATCTTCAGCGCCACCAATTAATTTAGATGTTATGAACTCGTTAAAACGAGAGCCGATAATAGCAAATTTTTTACCAGAACCTAATAAGTTACCTTCTTGAACCTTCATTATGTTGACCTCCTATATTCCATTAAAGGAAATTCTTATGTCCGAATAATTTGTTAAATAAAACTAAATGATTAGTCTTCTAACATATGCCCCATTTTTTCTTCTTTTGTTTTCAAGTAGCCTGCATTGAATTTATTGGCTGCAATGATAAGCGGTACACGGCTAGTTACATCGATACCCCAATGTTCTAAACCATGGCGTTTTTCAGGATTATTCGTTAACAAGCGAATACTTTTAATACCTAAGAAGCGGATAATTTGAGCCGCTAAGGAGTATTCGCGCATGTCTGCAGGGAACCCTAATTGCTCATTAGCCTCTACAGTATCTAAGCCTTGTTCTTGCAAAGCATAAGCTTTAATTTTATTAGTTAAACCGATGCCACGACCTTCTTGACGCATATAAACAACAACGCCTTTGCCTTCTTTATCGATGGCACGTAATGCGTGGTCTAATTGTTCACCGCAATCGCAACGTTTAGAACCAAATACATCGCCTGTTAAACATTCAGAGTGAATACGTACAAGAACATCGTCACAGTTTTGTACATTACCTTTAACGATAGCTAAATGTTCTT
>OGKM01000619.1_pt1 | contig 15337 bp, 9 predicted proteins | sample 1572501 | NCBI WGS metagenome assembly OGKM01 (sample SAMEA2582154, study PRJEB24529) | metagenome | biome: Human gut stool | place: China | collected 2011
GTTTATCAAGCTTTGGCCGGTCTATGTTGTTGCGCCTTGTAATGAAACGAAAGCAAAAGGAACTAGGACTGTTAGAACAGGCCACAAAGCGACCTGAGTTTTCCTCTGTATTGCAACAACTCTTTTCTGAATTTCGCGCCTTCCGTGTAGGCCCTGCTGACCTAGAACGAGGTGCAGAATCTGTTAACAATAAAGTATTACAAAAGAAATTGCGCGAGCTAGCTATTTGTATGTCTGCCTATGAAGAGGAACTCAGTCGACATGGGGAGCGCGACATCGATCCTATCATGGAAATCGTAGAGGCTTTGCCACAATCTCCTCTCATGGAGAATAGCCACGTCTTTATCGATGGTTTCCATTGGTTTACACCCACACACTATGAGTTGATTTATACCTTGTTTGACTTGGCGAAGGAAGCCGTTATTACTATCGATTTACCGATGGCTCCAAAGGCGTTAAAATTTGCTCGCCGAGGGGAACATCTTTTCAGCCGTCCTTTAGAGATTTACGACACCTTAGTCGCTCGTTATGGCTCTGGTATCAACTGGGTTGGCTTTGACAGGAAACGAGGCCCTCAAATCGTTCAAGCTCTAGAGTCTAATTACTTTATTAGTCCTAGTAAGAAAAACTCTACAGATGCAACGATTCCGCTTATTCGAGGCTATAACAGGGAACGCGAAGCAGATGCTGTGGCTCGTCGTATTTTAGCCTATGTAGAATCATCTGAAGAGGCGCGTTACCGAGATGTATGTATTATGCTCCGCGAGTCTGAAACCTATGGTGACACCCTAGAAAAGGTCTTTGCTCGCTACGGTATTCCGCACTTTATCGACCGTCAGCGGCCTATGAAAAACCATCCGTTAGGCGAGCTGTTGACGGCTCTCTTTGATATCGTACGTCATAACTATAGTCGAGACAGCATGTTCCTCTTGCTCAAGACGGACTTGATGCCGCTTACTCGTGAGGCTGTAGATGAGCTAGAGAACTACGTTCTCGAGTTTGGTATCGACCATTATAAATGGGAACGTGAAAGCTGGCCGTACCTACGAGGCTTTTATGAGGGGCAAAATGAAGATAACCACGTAGATGCACCACGCAGAGCACGTGTAAACAAAGCAAGACAAACCATTATGGATGTTTTATCTCCGTGGTTTGATTTTGCAGCTCATAGTGATGGACATACGGGCGCAGAATGGGGAGCTCAATTATATGGCTTGTTAGAAATATTGCAAGTGCCAGAGCGCCTCTATGAATGGGCGAAGGACGCAGAAACTGTCGGTGATCAAGAATCTAAAGCTAGTCATGAACAGATGTACAATGCGGTCCTTTCCTTTATAGACGAAATTTCTATGGTCATGAAGGATGAAATATTGACCTTGGATGAGATGATGCTCCTCCTCGAAGAAGGCCTTAGCGATGTAAACTACTCTATGATTCCTCCGTCTTTAGATCATGTGGTAATCACCACCATCGAACGTGGTTACAGCCAGTGGTGGCCTAAGGTGTTTGTAATGGGCCTCAACCAAGGTGTGTTCCCTCAAAGTATGGGCGATGAAGGACTCATCAAGGACAAGGAGCGTCAAGAATTGGCCGATGCAGGCATTACCTTAGCAGAAGGTGCCTTGCCGAAGGCTTTCAACGAGAATTTCCTATTATACCTCGCCATGACGCGAGCATCCGATTCGTTGACCTTGTCCTATGCGGGCTCTGGTGAGGATGGAACCAGTCTTGAGCCGTCCCTCGTTGTAAAACGATTAGAATCCCTTGGGTACGTAGATCAGGCGGTAGAGATTCCTCTCTCCATTGCACCTGATACAGAGACGGATTACGTGTGGCGCCCACTCCAAAGTCTGTCATTGTTGTCGGAGCGTTGGGGTGCACTCTTTAGTGGACTTGAGGTCAATCCTCTTTGGTGGGGCCTCTATAACTGGGCTCGTGAAAGCGAAGCCTATCGTCCTCGTTTAGCGGAGGTGTCACGTGGCATTCGAGATAATAACGATGTGCCTGTCATAACGCAGGATTTAGTGAATGGTCTATTTTTGTCTAAAGGCTATATGTCTGGCTCTGTGACGCGCCTTGAACGATACCAACAATGTCCGTTTAAGTTCTATGCTCAATATGGTTTGAAATTAGAGCCGCGTCCAGTGCGTTCCTTTGGGGTTCCTGAAATCGGTACATTCTTACATGCTAATTTAGAGCGCTTAGGGAATTATCTTTTAGAAAACAATAAGCAATGGCGTGACCTCGATGAAGAGGAACAAGAAAACCTATGCCGCACAGTGGCAGACGAAATCTTGCAAGAAAATCAGATGGGTGAAGAAACGAGCGATGCCTACCAAAAGGCCATCGAGCAGCGTGTACAGAGAACATTACATGTGACGGTAGACCGCCTCGTAGAATGGTCTAAGCGCAGTGATTTTGATACGAAGTATTTAGAGCAAGACTTTGGTCGTCAAGGTGGCTGGGACCCTATTCGAGTCCCTCTTGGTGAAGACCGTTACTTGCGCCTCATCGGGCAAATTGACCGCATCGACGAATATACACGGGATGGTCAAACCTATGGTATGGTTATCGACTACAAATCGGGTGGCGCTCATGTGACGGCCCAAGATGTGTATTATGGCCTTAAACTGCAACTAATGACCTATCTGCTAGCGTTAGAATCCGCTTATGGTAAAACACATGGCGAATCTATGTCCCCTGCAGCGGTGGTTTACTCTTACGTGAAGAACCCGAAAATCCCTGCTGATGCGCCTATATCTTATGAAGATGCTGTTTCGTTGACTAATGAAAGCGATGCTTGGCAAAACAGTGGGTACTTCTCCGATGATATAGAGCTGTTGACGCATATTGACAATAAGTTTTTATCCTATGGTTCTAAACGAGGCCCTTATGTGCCAATTGCTACGAAGAAAGATCAAACTATTTCCAGTAGAGATTTACGTAAGGTTAAGAGTACTGGTGAGTTTGATGTAATGTGCCGCTATACAAATCACGTGATGGCTGAGACAGGCCGTCACATTGGGGACGGGCAGTTCCCGATTAAGCCATATCAATTGAATGGCCTTAGACCTTGTACATACTGCGATTACAGAACGGTATGTCGTTTTGACTCTAGCCGTAATCGATATAATTATTTGTCTAGATTGTCTGAAGATGATGCATTAGAACGGATGAAAGAGGTCTTAAGCGACGGAAACAACGGAAACAACTGTAACGACAGAAATAACAGCAACGAAAAAAATAACAATAATGACGGAAATAATAGTAGCGAAGGAGGTGAAAACCATGGGGGTTAAATGGACGCCAGAGCAGGAGTCTGCCATTATAGCTCCTAAGGACTCCTCCTTAGATAATCAGACCTTGCTTGTAGCGGCTGCGGCCGGTTCAGGTAAGACAGCGGTCCTCGTAGAGCGCATTATTACGCGCCTTAAGGATATGGATAATCCCTTATCCGTTCAAGAACTCATGGTTGTAACTTTCACAAAGGCTGCAGCTCAAGAGATGAGTGCTCGTATTGGCCTTGCTTTGGCTAAAGCCATGGAATCCACTGAGGATGCAGCAATGCAAGAACGCCTTGAACGACAGCTCAATCTATTGCCGTCTGCTCATATTTCTACATTGCACTCCTTTTGCCAATGGGTAATCCGGTCCTATTTCTACAAGCTCGATATTAATCCAACGGCTCGTATCGGCAATGAAGCAGAAATGGCATTGCTACAACAAGAGGTACTGGCTGATTTATTAACTAAATCCTATGAAGAGGGTCTTTATAACATCTATGAGCTAGCGGACTTCTTCAGCGACGATAAATCCGATGCGGGCTTAACGGCAAAGATTATGTCCCTATATAACTACGCCATGTCCCTTGCTAATCCTGATGGATGGCTAAGGAAAGCCTTAGAGCCTTATAAAGAGGCGATGACCATAAACCCTAGTGATACGATGTGGGGCGAATATATGTGGTCGAATCATTTAGCTGTTATCGACCGTATTCGGGAGCGCTTAGAGCGGATGGAGCAAATTTTACTTGATCCCGTAGGTCCTCATAAGTGGCAAAATATATACGATAATCAACTGGCTGCACTAAGTATGCTTTCAGCAGCTCAATCTTGGAATGATATGGGCGATGCTTGTAAGCATGTGGATACTTTTATTAAGGATCAATTCCGTATGGGTTCAAAAGAGGCACAAGCTTATGACCCTATTTTGGTAGCAGAGTTTAAATCTTTAGGTGGTCAAAATAAAGATGACCTCAAAGCCATGCAAACAGCTATATTCACCGTTCCGGAAGCTACCTTGCAAGAGCAGTTTAAGGCTCAATATCCAATCATAGAAGGCCTTGTAGAGCTGACGATTGCTTTTCATAAAGCCTATAGAGACATGAAGCAAGAGCAAGGCATCATGGATTTCAGCGATCTTGAGCATCTATGCTTGGCTCTTCTCGTTGAACCTGGCACAGAGGATGACCCTCAGCCATCTGAAGTGGCAAAGGAACTGCAAGACACTTTCAAAGAAATCATGGTCGACGAATACCAAGATACGAATGGCGTGCAAGAGACGATTATCAACTTGATTTCTCGCGTCGATAATAGGTTCTACGTGGGGGACGTGAAGCAGGCTATTTATAGCTTCCGTATGGCCGACAGTTCTTTATTTATGGAGAAGTACAATACTTACGGTGGTACTGATGCGGTAGAACGACGTATCGACTTGGCGAAAAACTTCCGATCTGATGCAAATATTTTGGCTGCTACGAACTTTTTGTTCTATCAAATCATGACGGAAGACGCGGCAGAGCTTAATTATACAGAGGCTGAATCGCTTATTCCTGGCCGCATCGTAGAGGATGCACCAGAGGATTGGGTTGGAGGCGACGTGGAATTGCAGCTCTTAGATGTGAGTAAGGATATCCTTGGTGCTAGTGAAAGTGACGAAGATGAAGGGGATGACCCTGAAAACAACGAACGTGAGCTAGATTTCATCATTCAAAAAATCAAGGAAATCCATGCTGCTAAGAAACAGGTGCAAAATCCAGATGGCACATTCCGTCAAATCGAGTGGCGAGACTTTGCTATTTTGCGCAGATCCTTGGCGGGCTGGGGGACGCGTGCCGTAGAAGCCATGCGTCAAGCGGGGATTCCTGCGGTTGTAAATGAGCGAGACGGTTACTTTGAAGCACAAGAGATTCAACTTTTATTGGCATTGTTATCCATCATAGATAATCCGGAACAAGATTTGCCGATGGCTGCCGTATTGCACTCTGGCCTGGTAGGCCTTGATGCGAACAAACTAGGCGCATTGCGACTGTCTGGTGAGGGTTCTCTATGGTCGCTCATGCCAACCTATGCAGAAGAGGCTCAAGATGAGCGCTTATTAGCTTTCATTGGCCATATGGAGCGGTGGCGCACCTTGTCGCGCCGTCACGGTGTGACCGATTTGCTATGGGATATTTACGGGGCTATGCCGAATGGCCTCGTGCGCCGCGCTAATGTGCTTGCCTTATATGATAGAGCTAAGGGCTATGAAGCCTCTGGCTTCCGCGGGCTCTTTAGGTTTTTGCGCTTTGTGGAAAGCTTGCGCGACAGCAACCAAGATATGCCACTTGCCAATGTGGTGAGCGAGGCGGATAATGTGGTGCGCCTCATGACCATCCATAAGAGTAAGGGCCTTGAATTCCCTGTAGTATTTTTATCTGGTGTACAAAAAAGATTCAATATGATGGATTTGCGTTCAGAGCTTCTTATCGATAAAAATGCAGGCCTTGGTTTGAAAGGGTATTTTCCAGATATTCGCGTGTCCTTCCCGACCATGCCTTGGTTCTATGTGAAAGACATAAAAGAGGCGGCCCTCAAGGCGGAGGAGCAGCGCATTCTCTATGTTGCCTTGACACGGGCACGAGATAAGCTATTCATGACAGGCTTTATTAAAGGCTTTAAAAATTCTAAAGGTGTATTAAGCACCATGGGTGAGCTCATTAAAAATGCGGCTTCCGTAGAAACTCAACAGTTACCGACAGATATTATCACGCAAGCTAATAGTTATCTAGACTGGATGATTATGGGCTTTGCTCGTCACTTAGATGGTGGCAATCCGTTGCGTGTAGCTATTGAATACGAAGGGCCTACCTATTTTGATTTGTCTGATAAAAAGTGCCGTATTAAGGTTGAAGTTCATGATGGTTCTCTCTATGGCGATCTCGATTATAAAGCAGATGTCGACGAGACTACGATTAACAAGGTACGGGAGTTGAAAGCTGTTAATTCCGTAGAATTACCGCAGGAAATCGTGGACCGATTCAACTATAGCTATCCGTACAATGATGCTACTCGCCGGACCGCAAAAATCTCCGTTAGTGAATTGAAACGACGATTCCAAGAGCGAGAGCTAGAGGCAGGAAATATAGACACTCTTAATGAATCGGTTGCAATGGTAGATTTGGGTGCTAAACGAGCCGTGTCGGATGCGGTTCAGGCTATCAAGCTAGATACAACGAATCCGAATCTTAGTGCCGATGACACTAGTAATATTAGTGTTCAGCCTGTTATAGTTTCGGAGGATGAATTAGCAAATTCCGTATTCGGTAGAAAGCCACAAGCACTACAGTCCGAAGAAGATATATTGACAGGTGCTCAATGGGGTACCTTGATGCATGAGGCTATGCAATGGTTGCCTCTTGTTGAGTATACGCAAGCTTCTTTGACAAAAGAACTAGATGCACTGGTGGCGAAAGGGACTTTCACAGAGGAAGAGAGAAATTTATTAAGCGATATAAGTTTGTATAAATTTTTCAGCTCTGATCTTGGTAAGCGCCTTATTAGGGCAAAACGTATCGAGCGAGAGTTGCCATTTAGCATGCTCTTTGAAGGAAAACGCGTATATGATACTTTAGAGGACGGGGAAAATCTATTCCTTCAAGGTATTATTGATACGGCCTTTGAAGAGGACGGTGAATGGGTTCTCGTAGATTACAAAACGGATCGCGTTATATCCGGAGAAGACCTCATCAAGCGCTATAAAATTCAAATGGACCTCTATAAAGAGGCCTTACAGCGATTGACGGGGATGCCCGTGAAAGCTTGCTATATTTATAGCTTCCGCTTGCACGATGCAATTATTGTGGACTAAAGTGTATAGATTCTTATAAATTAATAAACACAAAAGCTCTCTATTCGTTGATAGAGAGCTTTTGTGTTACCAATTACTTGTTATATATGTGGTAGTTTAGGCAGATTTAAGGCTTTTTTCTTTTTATGCTTTGCAGGTGCAAATACTTTGAGTACGCGCGGCAATACTTCAATGTCTACTGGCATAGCAGGACCTGCATCACCATCCATATTGGTCGATAAATCATCGACGTCAGATAGAAGTTCGATATGAGCTTTTTTCACAGTTAATGTCGTTGTATAACGAGAGTTATAGATGGCACCACTGATAATGAGTGGTAATACGCTGAGAATATCGAGGATAAAATATTCTTTGAAGATGATGATACGCATATAACCATCATCTACAGAGGCTTCTGGCATAAAACGCTCAAAGCTAGATACTACATTGGTAAGTAGGGCTAAAACGAGAGGAGATTTGCAAATGAAATCATCGTCCTCTGTTTTAATGCGGTACGTGTAGTCCTTTGTAGTGAACAACGCTTGGCCTGCTCTCAAGAAATACGCGAGAGGGCCGAGTATGCTCTTTTCCTTTGGTGTAACTTCATCTACAACCTTAGGAATAACGCCAGCTGCAATATTATTGCAGAAATACCGATCATTACAACGGCCGATATCAATGGTTCGAGTTTCATTGATATCGATACGTCTGATAGCTTGCGTTGGATTTTGGTGAATGCCGAGCGCACGAGACATATCATTTACTGTACCAACGGGGATAAACCCAAAGGTACAGGAGAATCCACCTTGGGCAATACCATTAACGGTTTCGTTAACAGTGCCGTCACCACCCATGCAGAATACGGCATCAAACCCGCGTTCACAAGCGTCCTTAGCAAAACGTGTAGCATCGCCTTCGCCTCTGGTGAATTTGACCTCAATCGTTTCGAACAAGGTACTCAATTTCCATTGTAAATCGAGGGCATAACGGCGCGCTGCACCTCCTCCTGAGACAGGGTTGATGATAATCAAACAACGGCTCATAGTATACTTCCTTACTTTCAAAAATGAGATATAGCTATTATCTATAGTTAAATTGACAGTCTTAATGATGAGTTCTATAATTGTAATGTATGCACTTAATTTCGCACAACATACTTTCTAAGATATGTTGTATACTATATTATACTCATTTTAACCGTTCTTTGAAAGTGTGAAAGCACGAATGGTTAGTAAGGTTTAGGGGCTAGTAATGGGAAGACAAAGTTCAAAAGATAAATACAAATTGTCCGCAGTGGATTCTATCGAAAGATTACCTCTCAGTGAACAAGTATATTTAACATTAAAAACAGCTATCTTAACAGGCAAATTGATGCCTCAAGAGAAGCTTAACGAAGTAAAAATTGCAGAACAATTGCAAGTGAGTGCTACACCTGTGCGTGAAGCATTCCGTAAATTGGCTAAAGATAATCTCGTAGTTATCGTTCCTTGGAAAGGTGTTACTGTAAAAGCTGACACTCCAGAGGAAATCGTAGCACTTTACCAAGTGCGCGAAGTAATGGAAGGACTTGGTGCTAGATTATGTGCTCGTCATGCTACACCTGAGCAAGTACAAGAGCTAAGAACCCTTTGTAAAGAGATGCATGAAATTGAAGATGCCACAGAACGTGTTGATGTGAATAGCCGATTCCATACAATGATTGCTCATTACTCTGGCAATGAACGTATTGTAGATTATTTAGCCGGCTTCCGTGAACGCGTTAATCGTGACATGTACATCAGTTCTTTCAATGCTGTACGTACACATGACTGTGATGATGAACATGACCAAATTGTAGACGCTATTGAACGCCACGACGAAGTAGCAGCAGAAACGGCTATGCGTCAGCATATCAACAATGCATTTATCTTCAAAAAAGCAAATGCAGAAGTACAACATAAAAAACTTAATGAAGTATAATGCCTGCTGATGCTGATGCTGATGCAATGGGCATAATGACATATGAGAGGCTCCGCCAATGGTGGAGCTTTTTTGATTATTATTTTGAATATTTAATTCAATTTTCATTTAGAGTACTTAGAGCATCTTGATATAAATTAGTTATCATTTGTTGTATGTAATTAACCGTTGTTTTAGACTATCGGATTAGTTTGCTTTTGTTTGGTTTCGAGACGTTCTCTTGGTGTGGTTCAGAAGCTCTAGCCGTTTATAGTGTGATGTTAGGTGCGCATTACAGTTTTTATAATCTATAACACGCAGTCTTACGAGCTGACCTACGTTGATTTGAAAGGCTTGAGCGATTTTAAAAAGAATTTCTAAAGACATGCCCGAGATGCCTGTACCACATTCTAATTTACTTAAATAACTACGACTGATACCAATGTGACGAGCTAACTCTTGTTGAGACATATTTAGGGACACACGAATAATGGCGATTTTATGACCTAAACAAACATATTGATGTTGTAAAAACGGGTCTTCGTACGTGTTGATCCGCAGTTCGGTGAGCGGTGTAGCCGAGGGGTTCATAGGGACTCCTTCCTTTTCCCTACTCTCTAAATATAGTATACTGAGATTGTTAGCGTCTGACTAATATAGAAAAGTAGATAATTATCGGCTATTACAGATAATTACACGAATTGTGAAAATAGTATTACATGTATGCTATAGTAATGTGATCATAACATCTAGTATGTTATCGTAAGTAAAGGAGGCACTATGGAAAAATACATAGCCGTTGCCCTCGGTGGCGCCACTGGGGCCTTATGCCGTATGGCTCTCGGTGAATGGGTTATGACAAAGGTCAGCTCTTTTCCGTATGGTACGGTAGTAGTAAACCTCGTTGGTTGCCTCATTATCGGTTTAGTCTTAGGCCTTTATATGCAAAAGCCAGATCTACCTCAGTGGGCGAGATTTTTCCTCGTTGTAGGTGGGCTAGGTGCATTTACCACCTTTTCAACCTTTGCCTTTGAAATGCTACAGCTTATGATGGCTGAATCCTATGTACAAGCATTATGGTATGGTGTAGTACAAGTCGTGGGGGGCTTAATCCTCTGTTGGGTTGGTATGCTAGTAGTGCGTCTACTCTGTAGTATTTAAACATATTAACATTGAATAATAGTATTAAATACATTTTGATGTTATATCATAGCGTATTTTATTATTAATGACTTGGGAGATATTATGAAATCTATTAGAACACAAGATGCCGTAGGGCAAATATTATTACACGATCTCGTAAGAATCGTCATCGGTGAGGTGAAAGATACGCCCTTCCGCCGTGGCCATGTTATCACAGAAGAGGATATTCCAAAATTATTAGACCTTGGTAAGGAGCATATCTTTGTGATGGAACCAGAAGATGAAGGTTTCTTGCACGAAGAGGATGTAGCTCGTGCTTTGTATCATATGGCAGGTGGCGAAAACATGCATGATGGCCCTATGGCGCAAGGTAAAATTGAAGCCATTGCAGATGTAGATGGTCTTTTCAAGGTCGATGTGGAACGATTGCACGCTATCAACAGCATTGGAGAGCTGACTATTGTAACGAGATTTAATAATACACCTGTGAAAGCTGGTGATAAATTAGCAGGCATGCGCTGTATTCCATTATTGTTAGAAGAACAACAAGTGGAGGATGCCAAGAAGATTGCTAACGGTGTGCCTTTACTCAATGTGAAGCCCTTCGTACGCAAAACTATGGGTATCGTTACGACTGGATCTGAAGTATTTGAAGGGCGTATTAAAGATGCTTTCACCCCAATCATTGAAGAACGTTGTGCTGAATTTGGTGTTACAAAGGTAGCTCACGAAATTGTAACGGATAATACAGACGATATCGTGGCGGCTATCGACAAGGTGAAAGCGGCGGGTGCCGATATCATTTTCTGCACTGGCGGTATGAGCGTTGACCCAGATGATCTCACCCCAGGAGCCATTAAACGCTATGCAGATCGCGTAGTTACCTATGGATTACCAGTGTTACCAGGGTCCATGGTTTGCATTGCTTACTGTGCAGATGGCACACCAATTCTTGGTGTACCAGGTGGTGTATTGTTCAGCAAACCGACTGCTTTTGATGAAATTGTGCCACGCCTCATCGCAGATGATGAAATCACCAAAGAAGATTGTATAGCGATGGGTCATGGAGGATTCTTGGGCTAATAGGCTAGTATAACTAGAATAGTTAGAATAACTAATATAGCTATTCTAAGTAATATAGCTAAAGCAAACAATATAACTAGAATAATTAGTATAGCTAATATAATGAATATAGTTAATATAGCCAATATAAGGAGATAAGATAAATCTTATCTCCTTATATTGTTACTATGCTATTAATTTATAGTATGATGAATTTGGTAGAATTTTTATTTATCGATAAAATTGATAATTTTATCTATTTTGTTAAAAAATCGTTTACTTCATTTAATATTTAAAGTACAATAATAGTTAAGGATAATGATAATACATTATTTAATAATGGACATATTTTATGCTGAGTTTTGTTGAATATATATTATAAATGATAATATATTATCCGTTGTATTTATAATTTTAGATGTAGGGAGGAATAGTAAACGATGAAAAGCAAACAAGTTGCATTATCATTGGCAATACTACTTGCGTTAGGTACGGGAACTGTATTACATGTAGAAGCACAAGGAAATCCGACAGAGTATTCACGTCACTTTGGTGATGAAAATACGGTTACCAGTGACCATAGTTTAGCAGTAGGTTTCAGAAATACGGTATCCGGTTCATATTCAACTGCTGTAGGACAGTCTTCTACCGCATCTGGTGAGACTTCACTAGCTATCGGACGAAGTGCACAGGCAACTGCTAATAATACTAATGCTATTGGTCGGAGTGCACGAGCAGAAGGTGAAAATGCTACTGCAATAGGTCATGGATCAGTTTCTTCAGGGCGTAATTCAAATGCCTTTGGTTCATCCGCTAAAGCATCTGCTGAAGCTTCTACAGCGGTTGGCAATAGCACAAAGGCTAGTGGTATTTCAAGTACCGCTACTGGCTTTAATGCTGAGGCATCTGGTAATTTCTCTTCAGCATATGGTAATGATGCTAGAGCAAAGGGAAATCGTTCAGTAGCTGTTGGATATAATGCAAAAGCTGAAGAGAGTGCAACTGCTGTAGGTAATAATGCTAATGCTGGTGCTGCAAATGCTGTTGCACTAGGTTCAGGTAATACGATTACTGCACGTGGTGGAGTTGGAATTGGTAGCAGTAATTCTGTCTCTGGCATTGATTCTGGCGCTTTTGGGGTTAGAAATAACGTAGCGCAAGCAAATACATATGTACTGGGCAGTAATGTGACGTCAACACAAGGAAATAGTGTTCTCTTAGGCAATGCATCTACCGATAGAGCTGCCACAACAGAAACACAAGCTAATATAAATGGTATTAACTATTCCGGCTTTGCTGGGGTAGGGTCAGCTCGTAACGGCGTTACGAGTGTTGGTGCATCTGGTAAAGAACGTCAGGTGATTAATGTAGCATCTGGGAAAGTATCTTCTGATAGCACGGATGCTATAAATGGTAGTCAATTATATGCAGTAGCAAATACAGTGGGCGGAATTCTTAATAATCACAATACATTAATTCAAAATAATATTAATGAAATCGATAAAAATAAAGAAAAAATTGCCGACAATGAACGAAAATTAAAAGATCATACAGATGTCTTACAAAAACATGAAGATATTTTAAATGGACATAGTCAAGAATTAGAAAAACATAATAAATTAATTGTAAATCATGATAATCAAATTACTCGTTTAACTAAAGAAAATCTTCGTCAAGATGCTGATTTACTTCGTCATGAAGATCAAATTCAAAATCATGACATTCAATTAAAAAATCAAACTGAACGTATGAATAATCAAGAAAAACGTATTGACAATCAAGATAAGCGTTTAGATTATTTAGATAATCGTGTAGATAATCATGATGCTCGAATTGAAAATCATAGTGAGCGTATCGAAAGTCATGAACGTCGTATTGAATATAATAAGACTTTAGCCACAGAAGCATTAAAAGAAGCTAAAAAACATACTAGCATTTCTGCAGGTAATAATGTAACTGTAACTACAAGCACAAATGCTGCTGGTGGTACTGATTACAAAGTATCTGTAGATAAAGTTAAATTTGGTAATGTTTCTTTGGACAATAAAGGTCTAAATAATGGTGGCAATAAAATCACTAATGTAGCCGATGGTGAAGTATCCGCTACATCTAAAGATGCCGTTAACGGTAGCCAATTGTATCAAGCTACTAGCGGTATTAGTAATAGTGTGAACCTATTAAATAGCAAAATAGGAAAAGTTGGTGCTGGTGCGGCTGCATTAGCGGCTATTCATCCATTGGATTTTGATCCTGATGATAAATGGAATTTTGCGGCTGGTTACGGTAACTATGCCGGTGAAAATGCGATGGCATTAGGTGCTTTCTACAGACCAAATGAAGACACTATGTTCAGCGTAGCTGGATCCATGGGTAACGGTGAAAACATGGTCAATGCTGGCGTTTCATTGAAATTAGGTCAAAAAAATGGTGTATCTACATCTAGAGTAGCTTTGGCTAAAGAGGTTCAAGACTTAAAGGCCATTGTAAAAGCCCAAAATGTAGAGATTCAACAAATGAAGGCATCCATGGGAATGGCTCCTCAGTATGAAATGAAAGATGTGAACTTCCCTGATGTACCAGCTAATCACTGGGCTTATGAATATGTAAAAGACTTGGCTGATAAAGGTCTTGTTGAAGGCTATCCTGATGGCGAATTTAAAGGCGATCGCGCAATGACTCGTTATGAATATGCTGCGATTATTTACCGTGCTTTACAATTGGGTGCTCCAATTGATGCCAAAATGGGACGTGCAATTAACGAATTTAATCCTGAATTGGCTCGTCTTCGTGACTTGGATCGCACTCGTGTAGATCGAATCTCGGGTAAAGACAATGACCGTCATAAGGTAGAACGACTTCGTGTAAACAATAAAGACAATAAGCAAACTAATGATTACAGAGATGTTTACGGCAGTCATATCGAGAGTAATGCGAAGTAATTACTTGTCTTGAAATAACCTTTTAAACTAAAAGGAAGACAACAAAAAAGTTCTTTTATAAACTAAAGAAAAAACAAAAGAGGCTGTGATAAACAGCCTCTTTTCATCTAGCGGATAGTTGATTTAATAACAATCTGTACTTTCAGAAATCAGAAATTATGTTCCTTTTCTGGAGTGCAGATTATAGTCAACTATCCGCTATTTTATTATTTTGTTCAATTAATTACATTATTGATGGCGTTATTAAAATGATTTTTTGCCTAGTGTAGGGTGGCTACAACGTTTTAGCGTTAGGGTATCAATCATATGGACTGCTTCGTCCAATGTGATATCTTCGCGCTTCGTTGGTGTTTCTAGGACTGCTAACGGATGCTCCGTGCCTACCTCACCAGAAGGCAAGTAAATATATTCTTGGTTAACATTGTCACCAAAGATATAGCCAGCTTGTAAATGTTCTTTATGAATGCGACTCATGGTCTCTCCTTAGATAATTTGCTTTAGCTTAAAATCTAGATAGTCTGCAGATACCAATTCTAGTTTTGTCATACCAAATTCCTTTGGAATCCGGTTAAAAGAAATTTGATCGTGTAAGTGGCCAAAAATGCAGATATCTACGTTATATTGCTCCATGAGATCCGTAAAGCCCGAAGGTGCGTTGGACTCGTTGAATGGAGGATAGTGTAGTAATAATAATTTTGTTACAGGAATATTTTCTATATCTATACTTAAATCAGATGTTGATGATAAATAGGCCGTTGCCTTATCCATTTCCTGTAGTGCTGCTTCGGTACGCATCAATTCTCTTTCGTAAATGGATTGATCCGTTTCTGGTGAAAAGTGTGAGTCTCCAGGACAGAGATAGGCGCGTGTTCCACCGAATGCAATAAGGCGAGGGCCTTCTTCGGTTTGGATGAGCTCCGCGGTGCCGTGACCTTGTATAAAGGTAATAGCATCACCCATGAGATTGTGCATCTTGTTTGCTGATGCCCACCAATAATCATGATTGCCGCGAATCATATATTTTTTACCAGGCATGGATGCGATTTCTTGTAAATCATAAGCAGCGTCTTCGAGGCGGAGAGCCCAGCTAATATCACCTACGAGAAAAACGATGTCTTCATCTGTTACATTGGCATTCCAATGCTCTT
>OGKM01000632.1_pt1 | contig 15001 bp, 18 predicted proteins | sample 1572501 | NCBI WGS metagenome assembly OGKM01 (sample SAMEA2582154, study PRJEB24529) | metagenome | biome: Human gut stool | place: China | collected 2011
TACCTTAATATCCTGCGCGTCTGCATCCTCTTTTAAAACATAGTGGAAGTCATTAGACGCTACGATGCCAAGGCCGTATTCCTTGCTGAGCTTAATGAGCTCCTCTTGGGCCTTTGCCTCCTCTGGCAAGCCATGATTTTGAATTTCTAAGAAGAAATTATCCTTACCGTAGGTCTCAATATACCATTCGATGGAACGCTTAGCGCCCTCCATATTATCTTGCAAGATATACTGAGGGATTTCTCCTTGAATACAAGCACTGAGGGCAATAATCCCCTTGCTATATTGACGCAATAGATCGCGGTCTGCACGTGGGCGATATAACATGCCTTCCGTAGATGCTTTCGATACGATTTTAACAAGATTACGATACCCTTCCATGGTCTCAGCCAAAAGGATAAGATGTTTTAGTCTTTCACGACTGCGACCTTCTGGACGATCAAATCGATTATTTTCCGTTACATATACTTCACAACCAATAATAGGCTTAACGCCTTGGGCTATACATTCTTTGTAGAAATAAATGGCTGCGTACATATTGCCGTGATCTGTAATGGCAAGGGCCGGCTGATTTAACTCCTTCGCACGACGTACCATGTCAGGCAAACGACTGATGCCGTCAAGCAAACTAAACTCTGTATGACTATGTAAATGTACAAATGGCTGCATGGTACACCTCCTTTAAGGGCGATGAGCAAAATACACGTTCAATGACTTCTTACGAGCCTTCCAATCTGGCAAAAACTGTGCCACTAGATTGTGAAAGTTCTTGGAATGGTCTAAATATTTAAAATGAGCAAACTCATGAACCATAACGTACTCAATATACGCCTGTGGCCCCTCTAATAAGCGGGTGTTCATCTTAATGAGCTGCTTTGCTGGCGTACAAGAACCCCAACGACTCTTCATACGCTGCTGTTTTATGGTTGGCATAGGTACATCAATACCTTGCTTGTGAAAGCGCTGATACACGACCTTCGCCCAATGGACAAAGACCTTCTCCCCTAAATTACGCCAATAACTTTGCATTAATTTATGCTTCGCTTCAAAGGTCGTACCACAAGGTACCACCATAGTAAGAATGGCTTTTCCGTCAAAGCCGATATGAGGCTTTCCGTCCTGCTCAACTAGGCGTAATGTAACGGGAATGCCGAGGATTGATAAACTTTCACCATTCACATACTGCAACGCCTCAACACGCTTGGCATTCAATGCATCAATCTTGTAACGAGCTCGCTCAATGAAGGGCATATTCTCGATGACAAACTTGTCCACCCTATAATCCGGCACATAGGCATTTGCCGACACATGGATCACACCATCCTTTGTAATGCGCATGTTCATGTTCTTCACACGCTTGATGGTTAACTCATATTCAATTCTGTCGCCATTATAGGTAATAGACCTAGTTGTTGAAGTATTCATACCTTTTATTTTATCATAAAACACTCATAAAATCGTAAAAATCTAGTGATTTTAATAGAAATACTTAGATTTTAATCAATACTGATTTTTAGTATTATATAATAAAAAAATTCTAGCACCTCATACCTTTAAATATGCGTTTGCACAATATAGTAATTTTATTTTTATATTATAGATTCTCTAAAATAAACTCTACATAAAATAAGCTATATTATGTAATAAAATACATGATATAGCTTATTAGGATACTTGGATTTAATTTAGTTGATTTACTAATTTAAATAAAGATATTTTATTTTGCTTCTACATAATATAGTAAACCATCTGATTTATAGAAATCGATACCAGCTTCAATCTTCTCCTTAGTAGCAGAGACAAAATACACTCTTAGTTTAATACTAATTTTCTTCAAAAGTAACTGTTGACGTTTAGGATTAAATCTATTCTCATGGAAATCAATTAAATCAAAAAGTTCAATAGCATCTTTAAATGACTCAGAATATTTATAGCCTAGATTTTTAATTTTACTTAAAACATTATCCTTAAAAGATAATAGTACCTGAATAAGCTCATCATCAATTTCTCTTAGTAATAATGTAAATCCTAACAGAAATATCATCATATTAAACTCAAAGTTTACTAATGAAACATAATCAATTTCTAAACTCAAGTCAGCATCAGCTATAGATTCAAACAATTTAAAATCAGTAAAACAAGAATAATATTTAGGATCCATCAACAAAGTCTTACAGTCTATATCAATGGTATCTATCGTATCAACTAACACCATACTTGGAAAAACACCTTTAACCCATGCTTCAACATCTTCTAGTCCCATACCACGTAAAACAATTTCTTCTAATTCCGAAGATAAATTATTCTTATCAATAATACTCAACATCTTCATTCGATAGATTAATGATTCTAATGTATCTAAATCAATACAATTATATCTATAAGCCTCTAATGTACCTAGGGCAATTAATAAAAAATAAAACTCAATATTTCGTCTTTCACTAATAGTTATATTCATAATTTCTACCTTTATCGTAATGGAATGTCTAAATTCTTAAGCCCATCAATTTAAGGCTTGCGTTAATTCCATTCTAGACTGCTCAACAGCATCATTAAATAAAAACTTATAGCTTAGTCCACAAATTAGCCATACGCTAAAACAGCCTATAAATATATACCAACCAACAGAATAAATTGTTTTAACTTTCATCCCTCAAAGTCCTTTATACAGCCTATATACTAGTTCTATTGAGTAGAGCAGCTAAAGAATTAAAGATATTCCCAGTGGTCACTTTCAATTAAACGCCGATATCTTATAGGTACATTCTCATAACCATCTATTACCTTTATTCTTCCAATAAAATCATCATATTGTTTTTCATCTATATTAAATTTAAGATTTACAAATATATAGTGATCTAAATATCCATCATAAATAATATATTTTTGTTGAACAGGGTCTACTTGACCAATAAAAATTTGATGATTATTAATTGATTTGTATATATGATAATTATCTGATTCTAAGGAGTTTATCAGTTTATATGACTTTATATCAGATGCAATTTTAATCATTTGTCTATAATCATACAAAACACCTTCATTATTTAACTGAACTAAATAATCAGGCTTTATCCCGACCACACTGCCTAATTCAGCATGAAAAAACCAGGAATTCACTAGAAAATAGATTCCAATTAAAAGCAGAGAAAAAATATTTCCTAATAGGCTAATTATTAGTAATCGTTTTTTCCACATCTGCTAATCAACCTCTACTTTCATTCCAAATAGGTTTCTAACCCCATTTTATGTTCTGGCTTTAAACTCATACTCTCTCGTGCAGTAACTAACTTAATAAACAATTCTTCTATAACGTTCTTATCATCCTGACTAAATTGACTATAATGATCTATAATTATAATTTTATCTTTTAATTGTTCATCATGATTTTGTTCATTTATTAGTTCATTAACGCTATACTCTTTAGATTTACTAGAAATCGGCTCATTAAGAAAATTATAATCTAACAAGTTATTAGAATAGTACTTCCATACAGTACCTGTTTCTAAATCTATCTTTGTAATACTACCAAAATCAACATTATAAAATATATTTTTAGAAATTTTATACTTATCAATTTTCGATAATTTAGAACCTGTAGCTAAATTATAAATTCCACGTGTCTCGCTAGAGAAAAAGAATGGAAATTTAATTATGTTTCCTTCCTCTATAGGAATTCTTTCTCTAAAGTCAGCATAAAATTTATTTTTCCAAACTTCCTGTTCCGCATCAGAGAAACGACTAAATTCCGGATATACATTAGTAATGTCATCTATTCTGATTTCATTAGGTGGCTCTTTATGTAATATAAATATATGATCGTTATTTAATTCATTATATACACCAATACCATTTGTAGTTATATAATATATTTTCCCTCGTACTTCATCAAAACCAAGAACATTAGAAGCAATTATATTAGTTGGCTCTTTGTAATATATTATACTTCCCCTTAGATCCAAATAGTGGATAAATGGGTGTATAAAATTTGTAGCAAAGAAAAGCCAAACACCCAAAATAATACTTACTACTATTAAACAAGAAAGACCTATTCTCTCAAGCCATTTTTTTGAATTTTTCCCTATCTGCATGAAAGCTCATCCAATCAATTTCATCAACGAACTTAAAATCATTTATCTACATAAGTTAGCTCCAAAGATACCTCACCACTAGAAGTTAATGTATATAATAAAGCTAAAAACCACGTGAGTCACAACTACATTGATAGACTTAATTAATTTCATCCACTAAATACAATAGTCTCTCCCTATATTAAATTTAATTTACCTCATTCGATCTAGATTATAATAGACCATTATCCATCAGTAACCCCAACAAAGTAAATATTGCAAAAAACAAAAGGATACTTAAAATAATCCGTACTATACGTCTCACTATAGGCTTAGCTGGAGTGAATGACTCTACACTATCATGATTTCCAATCATCTCGGGAATACAAATAAATGCAATTAAAAATCCTATAGCCTTGATTGCACCTCTAACCTCATAATTTGTATTATATAAATTCACAAAAGAATCAATGAACTCCATTTATATACTGAATCTCCCTATAGTTTAGAAAATACCTAATAAATACAAACTTTAAATTATCGGTCTTTTTCTAATGTAACGATTATAGCCTTTGTATTTATATCTCGTATAATTTCAATTTCAATCTTATCATCTAGATCATAGCCTATGAGATGCCGCTTTTTTACTTCACGCCATGTTATATGTTCTTCTGAAAGTATATCCTTTACTGTTTCCAAAGTAATACCTTCATATGTATTTTTAAAAATATATATATATCTGTCCATTTCTACCTGTAGCAAAGTGCTCTTCACTTACTTTATACGCAGATATACCTACTAGCTTTTGTTCATATACTATTAGTTTTTATATTTGTTCTGGCCTTTTAATATACGCATGTAAAGATACAAAGACCATTAATAAAAGCCAAAACAAAACAAATCCAATATAAATTTTAACCGTAAAAGGTATTCGATCTAATATAGATTTTACACTGCTCCATACTTTCATAATGTCTCCTATAAGACCAGTAACTATTTAATCCACTTCTATATCTCAATTATATATTAAAACAACTTATATCACCAACGGATATTTTAATATTGTTATCTTTTATTTATTTTTATATTTAGCATTAACAAAGAATACTAAAGCTTGAGCTCAATTATTTATATTATATTAATACAAAAGCACCATCTAATAAGGGATCTCTTACGTATCGTATAGAATTCCCAATAGATGGTGCTTTTAAACTACTCTAATTCAGTTGTTCAAATAAACATGTTCCACTCACATACAATGTAGTATAGCACTACTTTATATTTCGTCGTGCCGCTAAACTACCAGCACTGCTGGCTAGTCCAGCTCGATTAATATGTGGGTTCCCATGTTTGTACGTTTTTGGCTTACTACTTTTATCTTCTACTTTTGATTTCTCAAATTTAGTAAATAGATTATCTAGCTCACGCAAGAGCGCACGTTTTTGTGAGTCTTTTAACTCAAATACTTCCCCTTTATAGGCGATGTATTTGTTTTTAAGTACAGGACTGAGATCATAGATGGGCTCGTGTTCTTCTCCATTTACATCCAACAGCTCATCCAAGGTCAATCCATAATAGCGAGACAGAGCACAGAGTGTATCTAAATCTGGTTCGCGATACCCTGTTTCGTAATTTGAAAGCGCCGCATTACTGATACCTACGGCCTTTGCTACTTCGATTTGGCTTTTGCCCATGCGCACGCGAGCACGCTTTAAGTTCTTGTAAAACTGCATGTTCATCACCTACATCGATACATAAACAACTACAAACTATATATTTTATAATAATGTATCACTGATTTTTATAGTAGTGTATCACTCATTTTTATAGTAGTGTATCACTGATTTTTTTGAAAGCTTCATCAGCTACGGCTAATGTACGTTCGATTTCACTGCTCTTGTGGCAAATAGATACAAAGTTACTTTCATAAGGGCTTGGTGCATAGTAAATACCATGACTCAAGTTATGGTGGAAGAACATTTTAAATTGTTCTTCGTTGCACGCTGCTGCATCATCAAAGTTCTTAACTGGTTTATCAGTGAAGAAAATGGTGAACATGGAGCCTACCCGTTGTACTACAACAGGCACATTGTATTGTGCAGCCAATCGTTCAAAGCCTTCACAAAGGGCTATAGTTGCGTCTTCTACTTGTTTAAAGATAGTTGGATCTCGTTGCAAGATGGAAAGTGTTGCAAGGCCAGAAGTTACGGCAATTGGGTTACCACTCAATGTACCGGCTTGGTAAATAGGACCAGCTGGTGCAATTTGGTTCATAATCTCACGAGCACCGCCAAACACAGCAAGTGGCATACCACCGCCAACGATTTTACCAAGGCATGTAAGGTCTGGTTTGATATTGTAACGTTTTTGTGCACCGCCGCTACTAGCGCGGAAGCCACACATTACTTCGTCAAAGATCAATACTGCGCCATGAGCCTTAGTCACTTCACGCAAGGTTTCAAGGAAGCCTGGTTCTGGAGGCACACAACCCATATTACCTGCTACAGGTTCTACGATAATAGCCGCAATAGTATCGCCAATCTCGTCGAATAATTTGCGAACCGCATCAGAGTCATTGTACGGCAAGGTTATGGTATTTTCTGCTACGCCTTGTGGAACGCCAGGGCTATCTGGCACACCGAAGGTAGCAAGGCCAGAGCCAGCTTTTACCAAGAGTGCATCGCTATGACCATGGTAACAGCCAACGAATTTCACGATACGATCGCGACCTGTATAGCCACGAGCTACGCGCAAAGCACTCATAGTCGCCTCTGTACCAGAGTTAACGAGGCGGATAACCTCCATAGATGGCATAAAGGCTTGCACCTTTTTAGCCAATTCTGTTTCTAGTAGTGTAGGCGCACCATAGCTAGTACCACGAGGAATCGCCTCTTGCAAACTAGCAATAACTTCAGGGTTCGCATGGCCCAAAATCATAGGGCCCCAGCTCAACACATAGTCGATGTATTCGTTGTTGTCGATATCATAAATACGGCTGCCGCTAGCACTGCTGATAAACGGAGGGTTAGAACCTACACTGCGGTAGGAACGAACCGGACTGTTTACGCCGCCTGGCATATAACGTTTAGCCTCTTCAAAGGCCTTTTCAGATTTACCGAGTTGGAACATGGTTTCTCCTTACTTTTGTAACCATTTAGCAATATCTATAGCATGGTACGTAATGATGATTTTAGCACCGGCACGCTTCATAGAAAGCATTGTTTCCATAACGAGGCGTTCTTCGTCGATAAGACCAGCTGCAGCAGCGGATTTAACCATCGCATATTCGCCAGATACATTGTATACAGCTACAGGTAATTCATAGCGGTCACGTGTTTCACGAACGATATCCAAATAGGACAAGGCTGGTTTAATCATAATAATATCTGCACCTTCAGCGATGTCGAGTTCGATTTCTCTGAAAGCTTCCAAGCGATTTGCTGGGTCCATTTGGTAGGACTTGCGGTCCCCAAATTTAGGAGCAGAGTTAACGGCTCCACGGAATGGACCATAGTAAGCAGATGCGTATTTTGCTGCATAGCTCATGATGGATACATTTGTATAACCTGCCGCATCAAGGGCTTCACGGATAGCACCTACACGGCCGTCCATCATATCCGATGGAGCCACCATATGAGCGCCTGCTTCTGCTTGGCTTACCGCTACTTTACAAAGCAATGGCAATGTTTCATCATTTAAGATTTCATGGTCATCAATCATGCCACAATGGCCTGTTGTAGTATATTGGCACAAGCACACATCAGCTACCACCAATAAATTTGGTACAGCTGCACGGATGGCTTTAATAGCTTGTTGTACAGGTTGGGACATATCCCATGCAGAGGAACCTTGTTCGTCCTTATATGTAGGAATACCGAAGATTTCCACCCCAAGAATACCAAGATCATATACCTCTTGAGCCATTTTTACAGCTTCATCAACGGATAAGTGGTATTGGCCTGGCAATGTGTCGATTTCTTTTTTGATACCTTCACCAGGAACGATAAATAATGGATAAATTAAATCAGTTACGTCGAGTGTCGTTTCCCGTACCAAATCACGCATTTCTGGATTGATACGCAAGCGGCGAGGACGGTATGTTAAATCGTACATGTAATCCTCCTAAATGTCCTTTACAATTGCATTTACCAAGCCATCAGTTGTATATACATCGCTGATGACAGCTGGTTTAAGACCTGCACTCATAGCTGTAGCGGCCGTGATAGGTCCGATGCAAGCAATCTTAGTATTGCCTAATAGTTTCAATGCATCATCACCTAATAATTGAATTGTATTAGTTACTGTAGAGGAACTTGTAAACGTAATATAGTCTACAGTACCTGCAGTTAATGCATTTACTAATGCTTCTTGTTGAGATGTATCTTGTGTCGTTTCATATAAACGCAAAATATCTACATCTATATCGTGATGACGCAAAGAGCGTGGAATTACGTCGCGCGCTACTTTTGGTTGGATGAGCAATACGGAGTCCCCTGCTTTAAGCTCTTCTTCAAGAGCCTTTACAGCAGATTCAGCTTTATAGTCTACAGGAATAATATCTGGAACAATGCCGTATTTTTGAAGTTCCCGAGCTGTAGCGCAGCCGATAGCTGCTACTTTAGAATTACCTAATGCACGTGTATCCTTGCCCTCTTTGTAAAGAGCATCAAAGAAGTAACGAACTCCTTCACCAGAAGTGAATACGATGCATTGGTATTGTTTTGTATTATTGATAATACGTTTATCTTCATCAAACAACTCCAATGGAGATGTTTTAATCGCTGCCGCTTCTACTACATTAGCACCTTGATCTGCTAATTTTTCGCGGAATGCACTAGCTTGGGAGCGAGCGCGTGTAACTACAATAGTTTTACCGAATAACGGTTTATTATCGAACCATTGTAATTTTTCACGAAGGTTAACTACATCGCCTACTACGATGATAGCTGGCGCTTTTAGTTGTGCCTTTTCTACGTCTTCTACTACATGTTCAAGGGTAGATACGAGAACCTCTTGAATCGTTTTTGTACCCCAACGAACAAGAGCTACTGGTGTAGAAGCTGGGCGTCCATGAGCCATCAATTTTTCTGCAATGGTAGGCAAATTGCCAACCCCCATTACAAAGCAAAGTGTATCAACGGCTGTAGCAAGGCCTTCCCAGTGAATACCAGATACTGCTTTAGTTGGATCCTCATGACCGGTTACAACCGCAAAGGATGTAGCCATAGCGCGTTGTGTTACAGGAATACCTGCATAAGCAGGTGCTGCAATTGGAGATGTTACGCCTGGTACGAATTCAAATGGTACACCAGCTTCCCCAAGAGCCATCGCCTCTTCACCACCGCGACCGAACACGAGTGGATCACCGCCTTTTAAGCGCGCTACGATTTTTCCTTCTTTACCTTTTTGAACTAATAACTCGTTGATTTCCCATTGGTGCATCGTGTGATCTTTACATTGTTTACCGGCATAAATCAACTCTGCATCTGGGCGAGCCCATTCTAACAAATGAGCATCTGCTAAATAGTCATATACAATTACATCTGCTTTTTCAATGCATTCGCGACCTTTTACAGTAATGAGTTTAACATCGCCAGGGCCTGCACCGATTAGATATACCATACCTGTCATTTTATGATTCCTTCCTCTATGAGAGCATCCACAATATGTTTGCCCCCTTCTTCATATAAGGCTTTTGCAAGGTTTTTACCAAGAATTTCAGCTTTCTTTGCTGGCCCAGAAATTTCTCCTTCGTATACCGTTTTACCGTCGAGGGATGCGATCATGGCCTTTAAGGTCAATTGACCTTTATTGATAGTACCATGTACCCCCATCGGCACTTGGCAACCACCATTTAACTGACGCAAGAAGCTGCGTTCCCCTTCAACGACATAGCGTGTAGCTTCGTCGTTAATAGGAGCTAGCATTTCAAGCATTTCCGTATCGTCAGCACGACACTCGATAGCAAGTGCCCCTTGACCAACGGCAGGAATCATTTCATCCGCTTTAAATACTTGGGTAATTTGATTATCTAAGCCCAACCGTTTAAGACCAGCTTGTGCCAAGATAACGCCATCTAGTTTTTCTGTTTCAATCTTGCTCAAACGAGTTTGTACATTACCGCGGATAACTTCGACCTTAAGGTCAGGACGGACATGTAATAATTGCGCTTGACGACGCAAGCTACTTGTACCGACGCGAGCACCTTCAGGCAATTTATCTAATGTTTTATACACGGGGCTCACAAGCGCATCGTAAGGCACTTCACGAGCAGAGATAGCACCAAGAGTTAGCCCTTCTGGCAACTCTGTAGGCATATCTTTCAAGCTATGTACGGCGATATCAATGTCGCCTTTGTGCATTGCTTCTTCTAATTCAGCTGTAAACAAACCTTTACCACCCACTTGAGCGAGCGGTTTTTCTAAGATACGGTCACCCTTTGTATTAAAGTGAACTAACTCGACCGTAATGTTTGGGTACAGACGTTGTAACTCTGCACTAACATGTTCAGCCTGCCATAGGGCAAGGGCACTTTTTCGCGTGCCGATTCGAATATGGTCTCTCATGGCCTTACCCTTCTTTCTCAAGATTAAACATATCTTTGAATAAATCCCAGTACAAACCTTCTTCCTCTGTACCAGCAATTTCGTTAAAGTGAATCATCGGTTCACGCAACATTTTGCGGATAATCATGCGACTCATAGAGTCCATAATGCGGCGCTCCTTATCAGAAATATCAGGCAATTTCGCTAATGCGCGATGTAACTCACGACGGCGAATGCGTTCTGCTTTTTCTGTAAGCAATGCCATCATAGGACGCACCGTTAAATAACTCAATTTATCTAATAATTCTTCAATAGCATCGTGAATGATAGGTTCTGCACGACGAGCTTCCTCTTCGCGCTGTGCCTTATTTTCTTCGACTACACTTTCAAGAGAGTCGATATTAAACAGGTAAATACCTTCCATATCTGCTACGCCGGGATCGATATCGCGTGGTACCGCAATATCAATCATAACGATTGGCTCACCTTTGCGAAGGGAGGTAATTTTCTTTGCTTCACGTTCCGTAATAATATAATGTGGCGCCCCTGTAGATGTGATGAGGATATCCGCATCTTTAGCGTAATCTACAAAGTTATCGAGCTTAACAGCTTTACCATTAAATCGCTCTGCTAAAGCCTCTGCCTTGGTAAAGGTTCTATTGGATACAAAAATCGTTTTTACGCCCTTTGCTTGTAGGTGCGTTGCGGTCAACTCACTCATGGTGCCAGCACCTAAGATGAGCACCGTCGCTTCAGATAATGGTTTATCTAGACTGTCCTCCGCAAGGTTAACAGCAGTGTAGCTAACAGATACAGGCGTATTAGCAATACCTGTGTTCGTCCGTACCTTTTTACCAACACTGATAGCACGTTGGAATAAGATGTTAAAAATTGTACCTGTGCAACCTGCGCTATAAGCCTGAATATAAGCCCCTTTTAATTGGCTCAAAATTTGACCTTCCCCCAACACAAGGGAATCAAGACTTGCAGATACACGGAATAGATGTTCAATGCAATCGCGCTCTTCATAGCAGAAGAATGCATCTTCATCGATGTGGTCGGCACCTTTTAAATCCTTTAACACAGCCAGCATATATTCTTTAGGGAACTCTACACCTTCTAAAGCCGCATAGATTTCAGTTCTATTGCATGTAGACAATATAACGCATTCTGCTACACAGTCGAATTCATAGAGGCGGTTCAGTGCTGATGCGACCTCGTCCTTATCAAACGAGAAACGTTCACGCACCTCTACAGCGGCACTTCTATGATTTAGACCTAATACCACTAATTTCATGGTCAAGTTTCTCCTCTATAGTCATCCACTCTCCCTTGAGAATGGCTTCAAAAGTTTCTACGGTCAGATGGTCTCGCCAAAATTTCTGTCGAGCCTCTGGGGTAGGAAGTAGTAACTTTACTTCTTCTCTAAATATTTTAAGTCTAGGCATAGCCTTTTGCAACTGACCATAACGATTCATCATATCTTGCTTTACGAGACGATTGATACGAGGTCCTACGTTATTAGCGCTAATAGCAATATGAAGATCGCCTAATTCAAGGGACGAAGGAACAGTAAATCTGCACGCCCTAGGGTCATCACTGCGATTCGTCCAAACGCGGTGTTTTTTCCCCATATCATATAACGTATCGTTTAATTCGCTATTATCTGTGCAGATAAAGAACAAACTGCTCGTTATAATGTGGTGTTCATCGTCCATTGTAAAAGCACGGTCGTACCAAGTGATACGATTATCCTTTATCCATTGGCAAATCCTATCTGTTACAGTGGGAGCGATTACCACAATGTTGCACGGCTCATCAATAAAGAGCCGCATTCGTCGCGCTGCGACCTCCCCGCCACCAACGAATAGGATTATATCTTCTGTTGTAGGTTGAAATGTTATAGATACCATGGCTGTCCTACTATATATAAAAAAATCGGCTTGATGGTCAAGCCGATTTTCAATTGCCTACATGAATCGTTTCAGATATACGCCGATACGCCCCTTACGAGATGTACCTGTAATGGCTTCTACCTTCATTCGGCCACGACCACGCATAGAGATCACATCCCCTTCTTTAACCTCTTGGGATGCACCCTTAGCTGGTTGCCAGTTTACTTGCAATAATCCTGCATTTATAGCGCTCACCAATTTAGTACGAGACACGCTAAAACCAGAACTTGCCACCGCATCTAAGCGCAAGGAAGCAACTGTAGTGCGGACTTCTTTAATTTTTTCTTCTTTTGGTGCAATATCTGATAGCTCAATCGCCTCTACAGATACGGAAACCATAGCGATTTTTGTGAAGTTTTGAATCACAAAGTCTGCTACGCTTTCATCCACCATAATTTGAGCGCCCCCTTGTTGAACGATAACGTCCCCAAATTTGGAGCGATCGATTCCAAGGCCCATCAAGGAACCCAGCACATCGCGATGGGTAAGCAATCGGAACCGTGGGTCCCAATTTACCTTAAGGGCGCGAATACCCATATCCACAGTACCATTAAAGTCGCTATCTACAAAGGCGATGCGGATACGTTCCGCCCCTTCATAGCCACCGTCTGTCTTAACGATAAGCTGTGGGTAGTTAGCCTTGATTGCGTCTGCAATGACAAGGCCTGCAGGGCTCGTAAAGTCCGCCACGCGGTACGGGCGACCTTTTACAACCTGCTCAGCCAAGTCTAGCATGCGGCGAGCTTCCTCACCACTGCCACTGGCTTCAAAATATCGTATTAATTTACTAGTATCTGCCAAAATTATTTCCCCAATTCATTCGACCGAGCAAGACATGCTACTACGCCATCTTGGAGAGCACTGCGAAGTCCACCTTTTTCCATGGCACCAATACCCGCAATGGTAGTGCCACCAGGGCTGGTCACTTGATCTCTTAGTACTGCAGGATGATTACCACTTTCAAGAGCCATCTTACCAGCACCGTACATCGTTTGAGCCGCTGCCTTTATGGCTAGCTGACGTGGCAAACCGATGCGAACACCTGCATCAGCTAATGCATCGAGGATGACAAACATATAGCCAGGACCCGCGCCAGATAGTGCGCCTAAGCGATCTAAATCGGCTTCGCTCACCACTGCTACCTCACCTACAGCCTCAAATAAGGCTTGTACAGTACGACCTAGGTCAGTATTCACATCATCTCCAGCAAGTGCCGTCATGCCAGCACCAATAGAAGCCGGTGTATTTGGCATAGCTCTAAACCAGTTAGCTTGTGGAATCGCCGCATCAAGAGTATCTAATGTGACGCCTGCGGCAACGGAAATCATAACAGTCCCATAAGGTACTTCTTTTAAAGTCTCTAACACAGATGGTAACACTTGTGGTTTTACAGCCAATAGAATAGTGTTGTACTCGTTTACATTAGGCAATGTAGTAAAACCTACTACACCAAGCTCCTCTGCAAGAGCCTTACATTGTTCTTCGCGACGCACTAGAATGTGTGTATCACAGGCTTTCAACACACCATGCTGTAATGCACCGCGCAATAGAGCGCCCCCCATTGAGCCAACGCCTATACATAGGGTTTTACCTAACATAGTTATCACCACCATTTATAGAGAGATTATTTGTTTTCCCAAGAATATTCGCTTTGCTCAGTTGTGTTGCTTTCATTGTCATTATAATCAATGGAAATATTTACAGGTACGCACATGAAAATGTCTTTACCTACTTTTTCCAATTTGCCATCCAATGCATAGGTCGCACCAGATACGAAATCTACAATACGAGCTGCTTCATGAGGGTCTGTATTTTCAAAATTAATCAATACAGGACGCATGTCGCGCAATTGATGTGTAATATTTTCAGAATCTTCAAATACTTTTGGTTCAATTACAACTACTTTCATAGCTGTTGGACGTTGTGTCATCGTAGATTGGCCTCCTACCTTGCGTGGATGAAATTCAGATGCGCCGGATACTGGAGCTACTGGAGCTACTGGTGTAGGTTCCGCTTCATATTCCTCTTCATCTTCATAGTCATAATCATCATATTCATAGTCATCATCATTTTTGCCTAAGAATAAGTTTTTTGCTTTGTCTAAATAATCTCCCAATGCCATTTGGATTTCCTCCTAATACAATTAACGCTTCCGATTATCAGGTAACCCGAACCTTAATAATATACACGTTCCCCAAAAATTGCTGTGCCTACACGAACGATGTTAGCCCCTTCTTCCAAAGCGACCTCAAAGTCGTGAGTCATTCCCATAGATAAATATTGAATCTGCCCTTCTTCAAAGTAGCGTTTCATATCCTCAAACAAGGCATTCGTTACGCGAAAGATTGGACGAGCTTCCTGTGGATCATCGAAAAATGGCGCCATACACATCAAGCCCCTTATGCGTACATGAGGCAATGTTTTTGCATAA
>OGKM01000643.1_pt1 | contig 14587 bp, 10 predicted proteins | sample 1572501 | NCBI WGS metagenome assembly OGKM01 (sample SAMEA2582154, study PRJEB24529) | metagenome | biome: Human gut stool | place: China | collected 2011
TGATATGCAAACCAAACCGTTAGTGAAAGATAATCAATTAATTGGTTTCTCGACGCAATGGTTACTGGATGAAGCCAGTTCTTCAGCCGTATTGTATGACATGATGCAGACGAAAGGGGACAAAGCTGCTCAACAGAAATTAGTTGATGAGGTAATGGCAAACGTTGTGAATGAACATTACTTTAGTTATGTCTTTGACAAAGAAAATCATAAAATTAAATACACAAAACACCCTGAAAATTACGGTATGCGTGTGAAAGGGAATGAGGTGGAATATTATTTTGATTTTCTTTTGGCACAACCACAGGCTTTACAAAATAACGAATTTACGCTAATGACTTATGACAGTACCTATTATGTGGCAATGCGTTATGCCGAAATAGGTAAAAGAGCGGTTGATTTTTCGGCGCTTCCTAAGAATTGCAAAGGGGAAGTGCTCGAACCTAATGTGGATGAAAAAATTAAATCCTACGCATCATCATTGGATAAATCTCAAAAAAATGAAGATGATTCTCTTGGTGTGTTGTTTGCACAGAAAGTAAAAATTAAATGTGAATAAAAAATGAAGTTAAAACTGACCGCACTCTTTATCGGCTTATTAGCGATTATTTTCGCCTTGCTACCTTGGCTTTTTGTGCAAGTAACTGATTGGCAAAAAGCCTTTAATCAGCTGATTTCTGAAAATCTGCACCAAATTCAAGCACATTCATCTACTGCAGGATTATGGTTAATTTTTGCTGCATTTTCTTATGGTGTATTACATGCATTAGGCCCTGGGCATGGGAAATTTATTATCGCTGGTTATCTTTCCACTCACGAAAGCCAACTTAAAACCAGCGTACGCTTAAGTTTGCTTTCCTCTCTCATGCAAGGTTTTGTCGCAGTTGCAGCAACCTCCATTGTGGTGGTGATACTTAATCTTTCCTCTAAATATTTTAAACTTAGTCAGCTATGGCTGGAGCGTAGCGCTCTGATTTTATTATTGTTGTTAGGGCTTTATTGGATTGCTCAAGGTTTGAAAGGCTTAAAGAAAAAACAATCTTTTCGTATCACATCGATCCAATCATTACCGAAACAGATTGGAACAGCTTCGCCATTTCGATATGAGCAAGGAAAAGTAAGCCAAGCGCAATGTAGCTGTGGGCATCAACATCTACCCAATGATCAACAGCTTAAGCAATCGGGTGATTTTAAATCTCAACTCTTAGTGATTTTAACTATTGGTATGCGACCTTGTAGTGGCGCCATTTTTGTGCTTTTTCTCGCTTATATGTTGGATCTTTATTGGTGGGGAATTTTAGCTACTTTTGCCATGTCTTTGGGGACAGGATTAATGCTTTCGCTTTTTGCAGCGTTAGTACGCTATGCGAGAAATGTCGCAACTCGCTTAGGCCATTGGTATGGTTTAGCGGGGTCTAATCAAAAAGGCGAAGCCATGATCAAATGTATTGCGGGTGCAATGATGATCTTTTTTGCACTAAGCTTGTTATATGGCACGATGGGGGCTGTAACAGGTGGGGCAGTCTTATTTGGTGGATAAAGAAAAGGGCAGCGTTTGCTGCCCATTTATTTGAAAATAGATTATTCAACCCAAGTGACGATTTCTTCAATTGGTCGACGAGATTTTTTGGTAATGTCTCTCGCACGATAACCAAATGTTGCGGCTACGGATACACCCCATTCATTTGGATCAAAGAGACCTTCAGCGACTAAAACTTCATTCATTTTATCATAGTTAAAGCCTTCAATCGGGCAAGAATCTACACCGATAGCGGCAGCACCGGTAAGCATATTGGCTAATGCAATGTAGGTTTGTTTGCTTGCCCAGTCAAATAATGCACGCTCGCTTTCTGCGGTTTTCATTTCAACTTCTTGTAAGCCTTTATATTGTTCCAAGGTTTTTTCTAATTGCTCGCCTTGCAAACCTCTACGCGCCACAACATCACGGAAGAAAGGCGTGTCATATCGCGCATTTTTCTTCGCAAGAATGATCACTAAATGACTACAATCATCTAATTGATATTGCATACCCCAGCTAAAAGGTTTGAGCTTATCGCGCAATGCTTTATTTTGAATCACTAAGAATTGCCATGGCTCAGAACCGACGGAGCTTGGTGATAGACGAGCAAATTCTAAAATTGCCGCGAAATCTTCTTGGCTAATTTTTTTATTCGGATCGTAATAACGTGTTGCACGGCGATTTTCGAATACTTGAAGCATTTGTTCGCGTGTGATTTGACTCATGTTTTCCTCCTATTAACATTATCTAATTTGTGATCTTTTAACCGCACTTTAGCGTTCTTTCCAATATCCAATCCACTCTTTGAGTAATTGCATATTTTTGGTAATCGCGCCACCTTGCGGAATAAAATGCATCATATTAAGTCCATAACTGTCTGGTGTAATACCTTCACCTACGCTCGCAGGTAATATATCAAAACCTTGTTGTTGGAACAATAACTTTGCACGTTGCATATGCCATTCATTAGTGACTAAAATAATTTTATGAATACCTTCTTTTTCTAATATTTGTTTGGTGAAAAGTGCATTTTCTTTAGTAGTAAGGGCTTTAGGTTCAATCCATTTGGTTGGCACATTAAAGAAGTTTTGGAGTTCTTCGGCGGCGATTTTTGCTTCAATGGCGCCTGTTGGACTTGCCCCTGTAATTAATAATGGCAAGTGCGTTTCTTTTTGTAAGAAAGCGGCATAACGTAATCGTTCAAGTTGGATACCTGTTGAAGCTAATGGCGCATAAAGCTCTTTGCTATCACGCAAGCCACCGCCAAGTAAAACGATCGCTTGAGCTTGTTGGTAATCTTGCAGTGTTAAATGATCTTCAGTGATGAGACTATCTTTAAGTACTTGTGCAGTGTAAGGGATACTTAAAAGATAGAGTAGTGAGAAACCAAGTGCGGTCGAAATTCGGCTTAATTTTTTGAAATTGAATTTAGCTAGAATAAGTGAAAGCCCCCATAAAATTAAAATATTAAATGGGGGAAGAATCATGGCCGTGATGAGCTTTTTTAATTCAAACATGATTTATCCAATTCAACGAAGTTTAAGTTTTGAGTCCATAGTTTTGCATAGCTACTATTTTTTCCATAAGAGTTATCACAAACAACATTTGGTATTTCTAACAAGCAGGAAAAAATATGACCGTGTAAACGAGTAGTAATCACTTTATCATTATCTAAGAATACTTGCGCAACACGTTTTACAATGCGTTGAGTATAGGCATACCAGAATTGATGGCAAAGATCTTTCAGCCAACCTAAGCCAAATTTGTTCGCCATTTTACTCATTCGCCAGCTTAATGCTAAAACCACATCATCTTCTGTTGAAAGAATGTCTTCCCAGTCTTTTACATTACTGTTAGCGGGCAGTTGCGCTAAGATATTTTTTTCGACATCACTTGCTTCAATGTCTTTACGCAAGAAATAAAGTTGTTCACCCGTTGTGCCTTGCTTGGTTTCCATCGTGCCATAAAGCTGATGCGCCATATCGGGTGATAAATAAACATGATCAGAAAATTGTGCAAATAGATTCGCTGTTCTTTCGTCACGAGCCAGTAAATGGCAATCACTGTGGTTACGGAAAAGTGCGGCTGATTTTTGTAGATTTTCTTCGTGCTCAAAATAAGCGGTTTGTGGTAACACAATAATGCGATTATTCGGGAAATGCGTCACCATTTCTTCACGGATCTTTTGGTGCTGCGGATAAAGATCGCCAAAGTTGCCGCCACCATGTAAAAGGATGGTGGTGTTTGGTGTGATTTTTGCTTTGACTTCTTCAAGTTCTAAATCGTATTCACAGCGTTTTAAAGTCACGTTAATGTGGTGATCTTTAAAAAATTGCTCAGTTCCGTGATAAATCAGTAAATCGCCTACGTTCAAATGAAGCGGGTAGTCGAAATAAAATACGTCGTTTTTATCTTTGATTAGTTCAACAATAGGATTCAGTTTGTTTTTTAAATCAATAAGGAGTTGATTCATTTTTTTACTCTTTTCTTTAAATAGCTAAACAAGAAATTTTTTTCTGCTGTGTTTAATCCAAAGATTAAAATGACACAGATTAATACCATTTCTAAAATGATGGATTGTCCAATAAATTCCAATAAAGAATAACTTCGGGTGGTATCTGATATATAGATGATACCTAATAGCAAGCCAAACACCACGCCGACATTCACTAAATATGAGACAAATTCTTTGTGGTTAAATTTAATTTTTTTATTAATAAAATATAATCGATAGATTTGTGAGATGACCATCGTACTAAATTTACCCACAAAGGCAAATACTGGATTATAACCTAGTGTGAACAAATAATAAGCCAATGGCACCGTGCAAAGGTCGATTAATGCCACGATGATATTGTATTGTTTTACGGTAGATGTGCCAATGGCTAATGCACTCATCCAAAATGCGCCAGCCATTGCACTGATCAATAAGCAAGCGATAATAGCTTGTACAAGTTGTTCAGTATATTGCGGAAGATGATCGCCTAACCAAAATGTCAGTAAAGTATGGGTGAAATACAATACAGGTGCCGAGAGAATCGCCATTAAATAAAGTGAATATTTTGAAATACCAAGAATTAATTGGCGATTGCGATCGTAATCTTTTGCCGCATAAGACTGAACCAACTGCGGATTAGCTGCCATTTGGAAATTATTCACAAAGCTATAAACGGCACCTTCTACTTGTGTTGCAATAGCGACAGCCGCATTGACTGCGACACCAAAGAATAAGTTAGACACCATATTCAAGCCTTGGGTCGAACCCACATAGGCAACTTGTCCCATGAGCATCCAACCGGAAAAACTCACCATTTCTTTGGTTTTGCTTAAATCTTTATATAAACGGAAACGTGCGGCTTCTTTGAAATAATATTTAGTGAATAACACATAAAGAGAGAGCACGATTAAGCTGACTGAAAGCAATAAGCAGCCATAAGTAATCAACTTATCGTAATGTGTGATATGACTTAAGATAAAGACAGAAGTCAGTTTTAAAATGGTTTCACCTAATCCCAACCACGCATAGAATCCCATTTTCTCATGGGCAACAATCATGGCATTGAATGGCACTTTGATAATTTCAACCAGGGCAATAATTAATGCTAATTGATAAACAATATTCGCAGCTTGCAAGCGTTCAGCGGGGATCACCAATTTGTGATTTAAAAACCATAAACCGACGGTTTCGGCTAACACGAATACGATAAAAATAATGAGTAGGTGATTTAAGATGCTAATATTAAAGACTTTATTGACGCGTTGAATGTCATTCGAGGCTTTTTCTACGTTAATAAAACGCTGAGTGGTGGCGGTCATTGTGCCATTAAAAAAGGAAAATAAGACCACCACACCCATCACAATGTTGTAGATACCAAAATCTTCTACACCCAATACCTGTAATACCACACGAGAGATATACAGCATCGCCCCCATGTTGAAGAGCATTCGGATGTAAAGAAATAGCGTATTTTTAGCAATGGTTTTATTTGACATTGTGAAAATGAAATTAGAAAAATTGGGGGAATTATAGGGGGGATTGGGATGTGTAGCAAGCCTTGAGAGACTTCTTATAAGTTCAATCGTATTTAGTAAAAAAAGAAAAGGCTAAATATAATTTAGCCTTTTGTTATTTAGACGATGCAGACTGCCAAATCCAATTGCTTGTTATGGAACTGATGCAATGTGCCACGATGGCCCACACTCAGAATGATCATATTGGGTAACCGCTCTTTAATTGTTTTATAAAGGAGATACTCGGTTGGCTCATCAAGTGCTGATGTGGTTTCATCTAAAAAGACCACTTCTGGCTTCGTCAGTAAAATCCGAATAAATGCCACACGTTGTAATTCACCCGGTGACAAAATTGCTTGCCAATCATTATCCACATCAAGGCTGTGAAGATATTTATCCAAACAACAATCTGCCAGTATTTTTTCCAATTCAGGATGATAAGGATCAATATCTGGATAGCAAATCGCTTCACGTAACGTACCTTGTGGCATATAAGGGCGTTGCGGTAGGAACAAACTGGTCACACAAGGATGTTCCACCAGACCAACTGTTTCAAAAGGATAAATTCCTGCCATCGCTTTTAAGAGCGATGTTTTCCCAGTGCCAGATGGACCTTGAATTAATAAAGCATCACCATTTTTTAACTCAATATTTAAGTTATTAAGCAACAATCTGCCTTGGTCATCTTTAATACCAAAATTTGATAACGCAACACGGTTAGAACATTTCATGGGTTGATGAACCTCTGAATGATCTAATTCATCCAATTTAGTCATAAAACCATAAAGACGATTTAAGCGCGCTTGATAGAGCGTAAATTCTTCATAGAACAAACGGAAGAAAGAAAGTGCGGTCATTAATCGGTTAAATGCTTGCACAGTTTGGTGCATATCGCCCAGTTTAATTTGTCCGGTAAAAAAACGAGGGGCTTGTAGCATTAACGGTAAGAGTTTTGCAACGCGCGTGACACTTCCATTAAAGCCGTCTAATCCCAACATTCTTAATACAATTGCCCAACGGTTATGAATGATTTGAGCAAATTTGTTTTTCAATAAGTGTTGTTCTTGCAGTTCGCCTTGATAGAAAGCGATACTTTCCGCATTATCTCGTACTCGAATCAAAGAATAACGGTAGTCACCATTAAGTTTTTCTTTGTTAAAGTTCAACTTGATCAAAGGGTGACCAATCCATACAGACATTAATGTTGCCAGGATAATAAAGGCGTAAATAAAGAAGACAACACCTTTTTCGATATTTAATCCAAAAAGACTTAATATGCCTGAGAGAGACCAAAGGATGATAGTAAATTCAATGGTGGTCAGAACAGAATTAATCATGCCACGTACAATAGTGACAGTGCTACTGATGAATTCACGAGCATCTTGTTCAATACGTTGGTCAATATTATCGGGTAGCTCTTTTTCGTATTTAAGACGATAGTATTTTTTATTTTCTAACCAGCGTTTAACAAGGACTTTATTTAAGCTTTCCAACCAACGGATTTCAAATACTTGTTGCAAGAAATAATCGGCGATGGAGTGGATAACTTGTACCAATACTAAGAGTGCATTGAGTTTTGCAAAGAACCAAAACTTATCTGCATCTAATTCCTGCATCGAGCTATAAAGCCCGTTATAGAAAAAAGAGTTGAGTACGCTAAAGCGCACTTCTAACAAAATCATGGTAAACAACACCAGTAGCATAACGATGATTTTGATGCTGTTACGGCGATTAATCGAAGGGGATGCAATATGCCAAAACTTCTGACCGAATGTGGTTTGTTTGAGTGCCAGTGTCGTCACGCTAAAGCATACAATCACCCAGAAAAGTGCGGTCAAAATCCAGCTTAAACTTGAGTTAAGTTCAGTTTGCCAATTCATTGATTATCCATAAAGTAAAAAACGAAAAAAGGGCGAAATGATTCGCCCTCGTATTGTGCGCTCAATTAAAACTCAACTTTCGTGTTGAAGATAAATTCACGTCCATAACCTAATGCAACAGGGATTAACGTGTTTGTTGCGTTACCAGAGGTAGATGGATAGTAAGTTTTATCTGTTAAGTTTTTACCGTTAAGTTGGAAGGATACTTTCTTGCCAGAGATTTTGGTATCGTAAGCAATAAAGGCATCATATACCACGGCATGAGGTAATTTGTATGCTTTTGTGTAATCACTGTTATAAGCATGCCAAGAACCTAAATAACGAGCACCACCACCAACACGGATGTTACCAAAATCAAATTCACCTACGTTATAAGCTAGGAATAGAGAGGCTTGATGTTTTGGTACACCAGAAAGTTGTTGATTTACCGCTTCAGGATAACGTTCATTTTCAAGTGATTTTACTTTGGTGTATGTATAGTTAGCCGCTACGCTTAAACTATCCGTAATTTGACCATTAAGATCGAATTCCACACCACGAGAACGTTGTTTGCCAACGATATTCAAATGTGCATTTGAACCAGAACCAACAGCCTCAGCCACATTACGTTTGGTGATATTGAATAATGCAAGTGTCGCATTAAAGCCTGAGTTTTCGTATTTTGCACCAATTTCAAAAGATTTACCTTGTTCTGGTTTTAAATCTCCGCTAACAGGTGTTGCCACACTCATTTGTGGACGGAAAGACTCAGAGTAGTTCGCAAAGGTCGCAATATGTGGCGTAAATTTATATACGGCACCTAATTGATACAATAATTTACCATCGTGCTGATCGGTATTTCCGGTTTTTGTTAGATTTTGACCTTTTTTACAGTTTGCAGGATCCGCATTTAAGCAATGACGTCCTGCAAATTGATCAAAGTACTCATAACGTAAACCGCCCGTCATAATAAAGTTATCTGTAAAGTAGGCGGTATCTTGAATATAAACCCCAACAGTTTTGAGATAGTTATATTGGTAGGCGTTGCCGTTACCATTTTTATGTTCCGCAACAGGGCTAGTATAGTTTGGATTATCAATATTGATATCAGAATTCATGATACCTTGGTTATAAATTGGACCAAGATCACGAATATTACGCATTGCATCAATACCGGCTACAAAGCGGTTAGCGATATCACCAATACCAAATTCACCAACGATATTTAATGTACCGCTATGAACGCGTTGATCCCCTTGTTGCTGTTCAATCGCACGGCGGGCTGTTCGTGTTTTAACGTTAACATTTGTAATACGAGCTTGATCGTAGAAATATTTGTAACGAGCATAGCTATAACCCGCATTTAATTTCCAACCATCACTTAATTTGTGTTCAATTTTAAAATCAATGTTATCGGTTTTTGCGGTTGTTTCATTATTTGGTTCATCTAAACGACGAGATACAGGAATATCCGGTAATGCATTAGTTGCCGTTAAAAGATTTGTACCACGATCAAATGGCTCAAGAATATCTTTGTGTTCATAAGAAAGAAGCACTTTAGTTTTATCATTTTCCCAAGAAAGAGAAGGGGCGTAAGTCGTATTTTTCACTTTGCCAAAATTACGCCAGTAGTCTTTTTCTTGTTTATCATAGATAAAGCGGTAAGCGAAACCATTTCCTAAGCCACCAGTAAAATCTAATTGCGTTCCCCACAGGCTATGATTACCTAAGGTTCCACCAACGACATAACGTGGCGTTTGTTGCGGTTTTTTAGTAATGATATTAACCACACCACCTGGATCTTGAATACCATAAAGTACAGATGCAGGTCCTTTTAAAACTTCAACGGTTTCAGTTGTCGCGCTAAAGTTTTTAGCTGGGCCAGCTTGTAAACCGTTACGCATAATTGAGTTGTCACGGTTTCCACCAAAACCACGTTTTTGAATAGAGTCAAACATACCACCTAACGTATTCGCTTGACTCACACCACTGACGTTATAAAGCGCATCAATGAGTGATTCAGGTTTGCGATCTTCTAGTAGTTTGGTCGAAAGAATATTTACTGTGTTTGGTGTGTCGAATACTGGCACTTCAGCTTTTGATACGACAGATGTCCCGGTTGTTTGATAACCATTTTGTTTAATTCCCGTATCTTGAACGTTAATTTGCTCAAGCGTCTCGGTGTTTGTATCTACGGTTTGCTCAGTTTCTGCAAACGTAGAAATGGAAAAACTGGTTAAAAGTGCGGTTGAAATGAGGCTTAATTTAAAATTCATAATCGTTATCCCGATAGATAATAAAAGAGGCGCAAGTATAGCGAAAACGTTTTCGTTGATCAATGCAAATTATTTTCATTTGCTTATGTGAATTATTCAGAAAATATTCATTCAAATTCAGTAGGGGGATAAAAAGAAAAATCCCAAGCTAAAAAGCTTGGGATTGCAAGATGGTGCGACTAGCTGGACTCGAACCAGTGACCCCCACCATGTCAAGGTGGTGCTCTAACCAACTGAGCTATAGTCGCGTAAAAGATGTGGCAGATGATAAACAGTTTTAAGGATGAAAACAAGGGGATTTGTTTTAAGTTAAATTTAGCTGCTAAAAAAATAACCAAAAATTGATTTAAAAAGTCTCAGTAGTTATTTTGATTTTATGCAGGTTTAAGCGTATAATGCCCAGCGTTTTTTATCTCGGATGAGCCGAAATTTAAAAAAGCTTTAGTAAATTGTAACCATTTGTGGAGTTTAGATAATGTCTAGAAAATTAAGAAGAACGAAGATTGTATGTACAATGGGTCCTGCAACAGACCGCGATAACAATCTTGAAAAAATTATCGCAGCAGGCGCTAATGTTGTACGTATGAACTTTTCTCACGGTACACCAGATGATCATATTGAGCGTGCTGAGCGTGTTCGTGCGATCGCGAAGAAATTAGGTAAAACCGTGGCAATTTTAGGTGACTTACAAGGCCCTAAAATTCGTGTTTCTACTTTTAAAGACGGCAAAATTTTCTTAAATGTTGGTGATAAATTTATTCTTGATGCGGAATTACCAAAAGGTGAAGGTAATCAAGAAGCCGTTGGTTTAGACTATAAAACACTTCCACAAGATGTTGTTCCTGGCGATATTCTTTTATTAGATGATGGCCGTGTTCAATTAAAAGTTCTTTCTACTGACGGTGCAAAAGTATTTACTGAAGTGACAGTTGGTGGTCCATTATCAAACAATAAAGGGATCAACAAATTAGGCGGTGGTTTATCTGCAGACGCATTAACTGAAAAAGATAAAGCAGATATCATCACAGCTGCACGTATCGGTGTAGATTACTTAGCTGTATCTTTCCCTCGTTCAAGTGCAGATTTAAACTATGCGCGTGAATTAGCAAAACAAGCAGGTTTAGACGCGAAAATCGTTGCTAAAGTTGAACGTGCTGAAACTGTTGTAGATGAAGCAGCAATGGATGATATTATTCTCGCTTCTGATGTAATCATGGTTGCACGTGGTGACTTAGGTGTTGAAATCGGTGACCCTGAATTAGTTGGAGTACAGAAAAAATTAATTCGTCGTTCACGTCAATTAAACCGTGCGGTTATTACTGCAACTCAAATGATGGAGTCAATGATCAGCAACCCAATGCCAACTCGTGCAGAAGTGATGGACGTGGCAAATGCGGTATTAGATGGTACTGATGCGGTAATGCTTTCAGCAGAAACTGCAGCAGGTCAATATCCAGCTGAAACTGTAGCGACAATGGCTCGCGTATGTTTAGGTGCAGAAAAAATGCCAAGCATCAATATTTCTAAGCACCGTTTAGATCGTGAGTTCAGTGATATTGCAGAATCTGTAGCGATGTCTGCCATGTATGCAGCAAACCACTTAAGCGGTATTGCAGCAATCATCACATTAAGCCACTCTGGTCGTACACCATTATTAATGTCACGTATTAGCTCAGGTTTACCAATCTTTGCACTTTCTCGTGTTCAAGAAACCTTAAACCGTTGCGCATTATACCGTGGTGTAACACCAGTTCATTTTGATGGTGAATCTCGTAGCTCTGCAGGTGCAAAAGCAGCGATTAACCTATTAAAAGAAAAAGGTTATTTAGTTTCAGGTGATCTTGTTTTATTAACACAAGGTGATGAATCAGAAGGTACAACTAACGTTTGTCGTACTTTAACTGTTGAATAATCAACATTCCTGAATGAAAAAGAGCGGTGGATTTTTCCACCGTTTTTTTATGTCTAAAATATTGAAAATATTGACCGCACTTTTTTCTTAAAACCACCTCGTATTTGCGGTATCATAAGCACAGTTTTTTAGTTTAAATTGAAATCCTTATGGCATCACAACGACAAATCCAATCTTCTGATCAGAAAACTGAACAAGTTAGCATCCCACCTCATTCCACTGAAGCAGAACAAGCCGTTCTTGGCGGTATTATGTTGAGTAATCAGCATTGGGATGGTATCGCTGAAAGGGTCATTGCTGAGGATTTTTATACTTTTGCGCATAAAGCAATCTTCCAAACTATGGAAGAATTAATGCGTAACCAAACACCGATTGATTTAATCACCCTTGATCAAGCCCTTAAAGCGAAAGGTATTAGCGATTCTGTAGGCGGTTTTGCTTATTTAGCGGATCTTTCTAATAATACGCCAAATGCCATTAATATTTTGGCTTATGCTGAAATCGTGCGTGAAAAAGCGATTTTACGTGAGCTTATTGCAGTGGGAAATCGTATCGCTGAAAACAGCTATTCTCCGAAAGGCAAAGACATCAAAATGGTGTTGGATGAAGCCGAGAGAGAAGTGTTTGCTATTGCTGAAAAACGCAGTTCTTCAACTGAAGGACCACAAAATGTGATCAGCGTGTTGGAAAGTACTATTGCTCGAATTGACACCTTAAGTAAGCTTGAAAATCATAGTGGTGTGACAGGGGTCACAACGGGCTTTGTTGATTTAGATAAGAAAACAGCAGGGTTACAACCTTCTGATCTCATCATTGTCGCTGCGCGTCCTTCTATGGGTAAAACCACGTTTGCAATGAACCTTTGTGAAAATGCCGCTATGGCAAGTGATAAGCCTGTATTGGTATTCAGTTTAGAGATGCCTGCGGAACAAATCATGATGCGTATGATTGCCTCTCTAGCTCGCGTGGACCAAACCAAAATTCGTACTGGTCAAAATTTGGATGAAACGGAATGGAGCAAAATTGCCAGCGTATTTGGGATGTTTAAGCAAAAAAACAATCTTTATATTGATGATTCATCGGGTTTAACCCCAACGGAATTACGTTCTCGCGCGCGTCGTGTGTATCGCGAAAATGGTGGCTTGAGCATGATTATGGTGGACTATCTTCAATTAATGCGCGCACCTGCATTTTCAGATAACCGTACCTTAGAAATCGCGGAGATTTCCCGTTCGTTAAAAGCATTAGCGAAAGAATTAGAAGTCCCCGTTGTAGCTCTTTCTCAGCTTAACCGTACGTTGGAACAACGTGCAGATAAACGTCCGGTAAACTCAGACTTGCGTGAATCAGGCTCTATTGAGCAGGATGCTGACTTGATTATGTTCATTTATCGTGACGAAGTGTATAACGATAATTCTGAAGATAAAGGTGTTGCTGAAATCATTATTGGTAAACAACGTAACGGTCCGATTGGTCGTGTACGTTTAGCATTTAACGGTCAATTCTCACGCTTTGATAACCTTGCCGAACAGCGTGAATACAGAGATGATTATTAGGCAAGAGATAACGGATTAGAAAAATGAACGTAAAACCGGCAACAGCGAAAATCAGTTCGCTTGCCTTAAAACATAATTTACAAGTTATTAAAGAAAAAGCGCCACATAGCAAAATTATTGCCGTGGTAAAAGCAAACGCATATGGTCACGGCGTGGTATTTGTCTCATCGGCTTTAGAAAGCATGGTGGACTGCTTTGCCGTGGCGCGTTTAGAAGAAGCGTTATCTTTACGCTCTAACGGTATTATTAAACCGATCTTATTGCTAGAAGGCTTTTTTGATGAAAAAGATCTGCCTATTATTGCAGTAAATAATATTGAGACGGTGGTACATAACCGCGAACAGCTTGAAGCATTAAAACGAGCCGTAGTACCAAGTCCAATTAAAGTTTGGTTAAAAATTGATACTGGTATGCACCGTTTAGGTGTGTCGCTTGATGAAGTGGATTATTTTTATCAAGAGCTGAAAAAACTCCCTCAAATTCAACCGCACTTAGGTTTTGTGAGTCATTTTAGCCGTGCTGATGAGTTAGATTCAGATTACACTCAAGTTCAGTTAGATCGTTTTCTTCAAGCTACAAAAAATAAAGAGGGAGACCGAACCATTGCCGCATCAGGCGGGATTCTATTCTGGCCAGAAGCGCATTTAGATTGTATTCGTCCAGGGATTATTATGTACGGCATTTCACCAACAGATACTGTCGGCGCTGAATTTGGTTTAATCCCCGTGATGAACTTAACTTCTTCATTGCTTGCGGTGCGAGAACATAAAAAAGGTGAACCTGTTGGCTATGGCGGTATTTGGACGAGTCCGAAAGATACTAAAATTGGCGTGGTTGCTATTGGTTATGGTGATGGATATCCGCGTGATGTGCCAGAAGGTACGCCAGTTTATCTAAATGGTCGTATTGTTCCTATTGTTGGTCGTGTCTCAATGGATATGCTGACGGTGGATTTAGGTCCAGATAGCCAAGATAAAGTCGGTGACGAAGTGATTTTATGGGGTAAGGAATTACCAATTGAAACGGTAGCTAAATACAGTGGTATTTTAAGCTATGAACTGATTACAAAATTGACCCCTCGTGTTATAACAGAATATGTCGATTAATTGTTTTTGCAAGAAAGCAAAAATGTAAAGAATTCAATTTTTAAAAGGAAATATTCATGAAAAATATTAATCCAACCAATACACAAGCTTGGAAAGCACTTGAAGCTCACCAATCTCAACTGGCTCATACCACCATCGCTGATTTATTCAAACAAGAACAAAATCGTTTTAACGATTATTCTTTAACTTTTGAAAATCAAATCTTAGTGGATTTTTCAAAAAATAAAATTAACCAAGAAACCCTCAAATTGCTTCGTCAATTAGCCAAAGAGTCTGCATTAGATGAAGCGATTAATGCCATGTTTACAGGCGAAAAGATTAATCGTACAGAAAATCGTGCCGTATTAC